>JAEEGL012816135.1_pt1 | contig 10995 bp, 8 predicted proteins | sample 9134231 | NCBI WGS metagenome assembly JAEEGL01 (sample SAMN16246548, study PRJNA631951) | gut metagenome | biome: gut microbiome; feature: rumen; material: fiber-attached | host: Bos | place: Iran: Karaj | collected 2018-10 | reverse complement strand
CGCGTTCGCGAAGGAGGCGGTGGAGGCGGTGCCGGAGGTGGTGATGACCGTCGTGGGCGAGCCCGTCACGGACGAGGCGAAGCAGGGGCGCTGCCGCGCCATCGCGGAGAGCCTCGGCGCGAGGCTGCGCGTACGCCCCTACGAAGGGGCGCGTTGACCGGTCAGCCGCAGCAGGATTCGAGTATCTTCGCCACGTCGGCATCCGTGAGGGACTTGAACGTGCCGAGGGTGTTCCCGCGCAGGCCGAGCTTGGCGACGAGGGCAGGGATGTCCTCGCGCTTCGCACCCAGCTCGGCGAACGTGAGCGGCATTCCGATCTCATGCAGCCATGCGCGGTAGCGGGCTATCCCCTCTTTCGCCATCGCCTCCGGGTCGCCGTCGGGAACGCCGAACACCTTCGCGGCGAACTGCGCTACGCGCCCCACGTCGGCATCCATCACGTACGCCATCCACGCCGGCATCACCACGGCAAGGCCCGCTCCGTGGGCGCAGCCGTAGAGCGCGGAAAGCTCATGCTCGATGCCGTGGCTGGCCCAGTCCTGGGCGCGCCCGGCGCCACAGACGTTGTTGTGGGCGAGCGTTCCGGCCCACATCAAGTTCGCGCGCGCCTCGTAATCCTGCGGCGACGCCATCACGCGACGGGACGAGGCGACGATGGTGCGCATGATGCCCTCGCACATCTCGTCGGAGACCATCACGTCCCGCGTGGTGGTGAAGTAGCGCTCCACGACGTGCGCGAACATGTCGGTGGCGCCGCAGGCGGTCTGGTACGCGGGCAGGGTGAAGGTGAACTCCGGGTTGAGCACCGAGAACGCGGGGCGAAGCGCATCGCCGGTTGCGGCGCGCTTGAGCATGTCCGGCTCAAGGGTTATCACGCTGTTGCCAGAGCCTTCGCTTCCCGCGGCGGCGATGGTGAGCACCGTGCCGATAGGCAAGGCACGGGGCACAGGGACGGGACGCTTCACGTCCTTGCCGTGGTAGTAGTCCGCGAAGTCGCCGTCGTAGAGCGTGCCAAAGGCGATGGCCTTGGCGGAGTCTATCACGCTGCCGCCGCCCACAGCGAGGACGAAGTCCACCTTCTCGCGGCGGCAGAGCGCGATGCCCTCGCGCACGAGGCCGCTGAGCGGGTTCGGCTTAACGCCGCCGAGCGGGACGATCTCCACGCCCGCCGCCGCGAGCGACGCCTCTACCTTGCCGTACACGCCGTTCGCCTTAACGCTGCCGCCGCCGAAGTGCAGCAGCGCCTTCGTGCCGCCGTACTTGCGGACGAGTTCGCCCGTGCGCGCCTCTGCGCCGCGCCCGAACACAAACCGCGTGGGGGAGTAGAATTCAAAGTTGTCCATGTTTCGTGATCTCCTTTCCTAAGCCTTAGCGGAACAGTATGCGCGTGCCAATCGGCAGCACCCTGAGAGTTCCGTTCATTGCGGATATCCTGTACTTGCGCGTCTCTTCGCCGCCGACCTTCAGCGTCCAGCCCGCGATGTTGCCGAAGCCCGTGCAGTTCACGTAAGCGCCGGGAAGCGTCGCACCGTCCCTCGGCAGGTTCCTTACGTCAAGCGTGCCGCCGCTCTCCGCGAACTCGAAGTTCTCGATCGTGCCGGCGCCGCTCACATCCACAGTGAGCCCCTTGATCGGCGCCGTACCGCCCAGCGAGACGAGCCGCGCACCCGCCGCCACCGACACGCTCTCCACGTTCGCGAGCGCAAGCGCAGGATTCACCGGCCCACCCGCGATCGGATAGCCTTTCGAGTGCGTCTCGGCCGTGCCCTTCGTATAGGAAGCGTTGGCTGCGCTCCATTTCCCTTGGCCAAACGACGTAACCGTGATGTTCGTGAGGGAGTCCCAATGCACGCCATCGCTGCTGCCTTCCATCTCGAACGTCTTGTACTGTCTACCTTGCGTAGATGTATTCTGCACAAGGTCGAATGATGCCGCGCGCGCCGTGCTGTTCGTGAGATGCATCACAACCGGTATCCACGAATGCGGAATTTCAGGATTGACGTACACGGTCTGGCTGTTTGTCTTCATGCATATCTGGGCGGCAGAGGAATAGCCATCCGTACGGGTGATCATATCGTCGAAGAGCGCGTCAAGCGGATAGGTGGTGTTATTTACGGTTCTGTGGTGCGAACCGCTCCGGTCGAATGCGCACATCCCCTCCTCAAGAGTTCCCGGGCGCGTGTACGAATACGTGGTGGACTGCACAAGACCCCCGTTCATGCGGTTTCCGTTCTCGTCCCAGATGCCAAGTTCGTTTATGCGCACGCTCGCATCGGATGCCGTATTGTCTCTGCGCTCTTTCAGCACCCACCTAAACCAATTGTACTTCGTTCTCGGGTCGCGCACATACAGGTTGCCGCCGTTCACCGAAAGCGTGCCGGAAAACGTATTGGTTCCGGCGATCATCCAGTCCCCGTCGCCCTCCTTCACGAGCGACACCTTGCCCGCCCCGTCGCACACGTCGCAGATTACGTTCGTCACATTGGCCGAACCGCCAGAGACGGTGAAAGTCGTGTCCGCACCGGCCAACGCGATAACTCCGCAGTACGTGACCTGCGCATCGGACGATATCTTCAGTTCGCCGCCCTTGCCCGTCACCGCAATCGGACGGTTTGCCACGATCGCGTTGGCGTCGCCCACATACTCCAGCGTGCCTGAAGTGTTCGCCGAACCGAGGCATACCGCGTAATCGACATGCGACGTGGATGCCGTCACCCCGTACATCGTCTTGAACTCCGTGCGGTTCGCCGCCGTGCCGAGCGAACACGCTACGCCCATGATGCTGCCAAGCGACGTCGCCTGGATCGTGCCGTTCTCGATGTAGAGCGCGCCAGACCACGGGTTGGCGTCGTTCGAGAACTTCCACGTGCCGGTCCCGCGCTTCGCAATCACGTATGTCGCCGGGAACGACTTCGCCACCGTCACCACATTCGTCACCAGGTTGGTGGTCGTCGTTTCGTCGCCGTTCTCGATCACCTCTTCGGTCACCCGCTCTTCCTTCACGTTGTTGTCCACAGACCACGTCGCGATGCTGCCGGCGATCTCGCAGACGTTTGTGTTGTCGCCCGTCAGCACGAGGCGGTGGAACGTCTGGTCCTGCTGCGTGTCCGCGTTCCATGTACTGGCGGAGGTGAACGTGAGGCCGCCATGCTCGCCTGCATCGAACGTCGCCGGCATGTCGGTTGTGCTCTGCGTGTTGCAGCCCTTCGACGTGGTTTCGTTTGCGCCTATGTAGCGGTAGGTCGCGCCATCGCGCCACTGGAACGTACATTTACCGATGGACGACGGCACGGAAGTGCTCTCGCCCGCCGTCTGGAACTCGCAGATCGCCTTGCTGTGGAGCGTAAAGTAGCCAGTCGTTGTAGAGTTCGTGCCGGTAAGCCGCAGATATCCGCCCTGATGCCAACGGACACGAGGCACGATCTGCCCCTTGAACTCGCTCATCCGCGTCTTCCCGTTCACCTGAAGGCGCTGAGGACTTCCGCAGCGGTTCGTCACCACGCCCTCACCCCACAGCTCGTAGAAGACAGTCACGCCGTACTGGATGCTTGATGATGCATCCCTAATACCCGCCGTCACGACCGTAGCCCCGTTCGAGACCGACACAATCCCGCAGTTACAGTTTCGCCTGTAGTTGATGGGACTCTGCACGTTCGCATAGTTCTGCGGCAGAACGAGCGTTCCCTCCTCCACCGTAACCTTCGTCCATAGCAGAGACGTTCCGTCGTACGTGTGGTCGGACATCGCAAACTCAAGTTCGCCGCCACCGCGCTTTACCACCTCACCGACGCCACAGTCTGCGTTTGCAGTGGAAGTCCCGCGAATCGTGCAGCCCACGCCGTAATGTTCATTCTCCGGCACGTCGAACACCACCCGGCTTTTCGTGCCGAGCAACTTTATCCAAGCGAGGTTCGTCACCACGGCATACGAGGTTGCGTTCGTGACGTATGCGGTTACGTTGTTCGGTATCTCCACGGTGTCGCCCAGCCCTGGCGCCGTCTCGGCTCCCTGATAGCTTGCGGGCAGGCTCCAGTCGGCGGAGCCGTCAACCCACCTGAACGTCTGCGCCGCATATGCGCCCGTAAGCGCGAACACTGCACACATCGCACTGATAAACGACAATTCGCCCCCTCCCCATCCAAAAATCGTTTTTGGCTGTTTCGTTGTCGTCTTCATTGTTAGATACACCTTTCCTTTTGAAATACTTCCACATTCTACCATATCTCACCTTACGGCGCAAGAGCTTTTTTCGCGCGCTACGCGAAAAGACATGTACGCCAGTTGCAACTTCGCGTACATCTGGTCACGCATCCCGTGTGACCGCTGGACAGCTAGCACCGCTAGCATTTCTAGATGGCCTAGAGCCTGTAGCCGCTGGCGGGGGCGGGCTTTGCTGCAAGGAGGGGTGGAGCGGCGAAGACCGGGGGGTTGGCGGCGCGTATGGGTGGGGGTATGTGCACAAAGCCCAGGCATTGCGTACGCAAAGCATAGGATTTGTGTACGCAATGCCTAGACCTTGTGTCGCGCTATGGTAGGGGTATAAACGTCGCACCCCTAGGTATGCGGCGACCAGCCCTACGGGCGCGGGATGGCGGCCCTTCGAGCGCAGGAAATGGCTGTCGCGCACGCTCAAATCTCGCCTTGCGTTCTGAACCATTTGTGGCAGGGCGGGTATGGTGTGCTGGCCTCTTTTTCTTTGTCAGGTTTCGACGACAAGATCGCCTTGCTTGATGTGGGAGCCCGATTGGCGGGCACCCGAAACAAAAAGAAAGTGACGGTGTGATATGAACAAGAACATCAAGACCTTAATGGCGGCAGTCGCATGCATCGCGCTCTGTGGGGCCGCATGCGCAAAGCCCGGACCTGGTAACGACAAGCACGGCAACGGCGGCAACGGTCGCGGCAAAGCGCCTTCGCAGCAGCAGCACAGGCAGGAGCCGACCGGCGGATACCGCACGGAGCGCCGGCAGCAGCAAGGCGACTTCAGCCGCGGCAACGAGCATAGGCATCACGACGGCAACTTCAGCCACGGCAATGAGCACAGGCATCACGATGGAGGATTCGGCCGCAACAGCGATCACAGGCGCAACGACAGCGGCTTCCACAATGCAGGCAGCTGGCGCGACGGCTGGTACGTCAGGCCATCCCCTCCTTCGCCTCCTCCTCCGCCGCCACCTCCGCCGAGACCTCCGCGCCGGTTCTGACGATCTCGCTCCGGAAGTAGGCGAGGGCTCCGTCAAGGTCGGAGAAGGCGCCGTCAAGCTGCGCCTCGAAAGCCCGCGAAAGCCACTTGCCGAACTGGCCCGACGGCCGGTACCCCAACTCGATGAGGTGCCGGCCCATCAGTATCGGCTTGGGCGCCTCGGCCGCAATGCGCAATCGTTCCGCGCTGGCGGCCAGCCATTCAAGGTCTGCTCCCGACGAAGTGCCGCCCTGCATCTCGGGAGGTCTTCCCTCGTCGTCGGCGCGGGCCACGCGCAGCAGGCGGTCGATGCGCACCACCTTCAGGGCGAGGCGTCGCACCGCGGCATCGCCCGCCTTGGCGCGCCACAATGAGAACGGCTGCATATGGCACTGGACAAGCGGCGGCACTTCGCGAAGGATGCGCTCCTCGTTCGTCAGGCGGCGCAGGAACGAAAGCGTCGGGGCGACGCCAGCCTCGTCGTGGCCGAGCGAGCGGATGTGGCCTTTCATGAAACGCGTGGTGGACGGTTTGCCGAAATCGTGGCACAGCACGGCGAGACCCACGATGAGGTCCTCGTCTGGATCGCCGATGCGACGGCGGGCGAACGCGTCGAGGCACATGCAGGTGTGGTCCCACACGTCGCCCTCGGGATGCCATTTCGGGTCCTGTCTGCAGCCAATCAGCGCAGCAAGCTCGGGGAAGTAGCGCACCCAGCCTGTCGCCCGCAGGAACGCAAGGCCGCGCCCGATGCCCACGCCCTTGCGGAGCAGCTTGGCCCATTCCTCGAAGAGACGCTCTGGCGGGAGATCCTCGATGGATATCCCACGGCAGAGGTCGATGGTCTCCTGGGCGGCGAAGAGGTTGAACCTTGCGACGAACTGCATTCCGCGCAAGACTCGCAACGGATCCTCTACGAACTTCTCCGAGACGTGGCGCAGCATTCGGTCGCGCAAGTCCTCCACGCCGCCAAACGGATCCTCAAGCCGATCTTCGAGCGGGTCGTAATAGAGGGCGTTGATGGTGAAGTCGCGCCGGCTCGCGGCCTCCTTCACGGAAAGGTTCGGGTCGGCGTCGATGAAGAACCCCCTGTGCCCGATGCCGCGTTTCGATTCGCGGCGCGGAAGCGAGACGTCAATCTCAAGATGCTTGATCTTGAGAACCCCAAACGAGACGCCGCAAGGATCGAACTCGAAGCGGGAGGAAAGGACGTCCTGCAGTCGCTGCGGCTCAAGCCCGAACACCTCTACGTCAACGTCCTTGACGTCTTTCGAGCCTGAAAGAAGGTCGCGTACGGAGCCGCCGACCATCATCGCACGCCCGCCAGCGGAACGCACCAAACTTGCGATCGACAGCACCGCTTCCCTGAGATCGGGCTTCAGCGCCCCAAGATCCAACATGCAGTCTGCCATCTGCCACCTACCATGGCAGCCCCAAGGAGAGTCGAACTCCTCTACCAAGCTTGAAAAGCTCGTGTCCTAACCGATAGACGATGGGGCCATTCCAAAAAGAGATGCGAAGTATACCAAAAACGGCACCTTACCGCAAGTGGGTCGTCTGATATGCCTCAACAATCGTCGCCCTCGTCTATCGGGCAGTCGCCGCAGAAATCGCGGCGGCCGCATTCGCGGCAAAAGTCGCCGCGCCAGACGGCATCAAACTGCTCGACAAGCGGCGTGACCAGCGCCGGATCGTCCGTGAGGACGCCGTTCTCGAAGTTGCGTTTCCTCCCGCTCTTCGCGCCCATGCCGGCGCCGGTGAGATTCGCGGAGCCAAAATACGCCCTGACCCCGTCGACGATGATGCACTTGAAATGTACGCGGGGGCACAGCATCCGCTCCATCCCCTCCCACAATCCTGGATAGCGGTCGAAGTCGTCCCTCCAGTTCGGCCCCGGCTCCTTAGCGTGGATTAGGCGCACCTCTACGCCCTTCCTGACCATCCCGTCCAGCACCTCAAGGAACGGCACCATGTCGCGCCCGCCGGCATCGACGTACATGTCCTTGATGTCGGCGGTGGCGATCCAAAGCCGCTCTCGGGCCAGCGGCACCATGCCGCAGACGGCACGCTCGTAGATATCCCTGTCTGAAACGAATTGCGTCATCGCCATGCCTCCTTCAAACCGTAGATTGCGAGCCGCCGCAAACATCCTTCCTTGCCATTCAGCAGTTCCCTACAAGGACGCGCCGCAGCCGGCGGCGCGCCACGTCCGCAAGGCGATGTACCGTCGCGACGGGCGTAGGCGGCGCATCAGTCATGCGATACCGCGGGAAGAACCGCGTTACATGCAGCGGCATGTCCGGCGAAACCGATTCCACAAAGGCGGCGATCGCGTCCATGGACTCGTCGGTATCGTTCTTCCCCGGCACGACAAGAGTTGTCACCTCCACATGGCAGCCCGCTTCGTGCAGAATCCGGATCGTGCGGCACACAGCGCCGAAATCGCCGCCGACCCAGTCGTAGTATTCCTGCGAAGGCCCCTTCAGGTCGATGTTGGCGGCGTCGATGAGCGGCGCGAGCTCCTCCACCACCGCCTTGCTTGCGCATCCGTTCGAGACGAGGACGTTGAGCATCCCGCGAGCATGCACCTCGCGCGCGCAATCACGCACATACTCCCATCCGACAAGTGGTTCGTTGTAGGTGTAGGCAACGCCGATGTTGCCGGCCTTCCCCCTCTGGGCCAATCTGGCCATTTCCGCCATTCTGGCAGGCGTCACCGAATCGGCGTGGACCTCACCTTCGCCACGCTGCGAAATCGGATGGTTCTGGCAGAACGGGCAACGCAGATTGCACCCGTAGCTCCCGATGGAGAGGACCGGACGGCCCGGATGGAAAAAGGCCAGCGGCTTCTTCTCGATCGGATCGAGCGCCAGAGACGTAACGCGTCCATAGTTCGCCGCAACCACATGCCCACCTTCCGCCCGCCGTGCGCGGCAAAAGCCAATCTCTCCTTCGGCGAGGCGGCAACGGCGCGGACACGTCCCGCAGACCGCCGCCTTACTCATGGAACACCTCAGCCTGGAACGTCTCGAACGTTGCCCCTTGCCTCCAGGCGTCGGCGGGAAGTCCAGCCTTCTGGGAAAGATAGGAGAGCGTCGTCGGCAAGTTCCAGCCCTGCTCTGGCGCGACCTGCGGGAGAAACACCGCGAAATGTCCATCCTTCTCAAGTGTCATGCCATCGCGCCCCAGCACGATGTCGCGCCAGGATGCCACACGCCTTGGCGGTGTCAAGGCCGAGACCTCAACGCGGATTCCGCCAAGCTCACGTTCCAGGACAGGGGTGAAGCGTGGGTCGCGACGCGCCGAATCGACCGCGCGCGCGGCAACGGCCTCCACGAGCGGACGCTCCGGCAGGATTTCGCCGATGCATCCGCGCAATGCCCCTGTCGCCCTGTCGTTCAGCGTGACGAACGCACCCATCTTCGCAAGCGTCGCTTTCGGGGCCGATGCGGCGAATGCTCCGCGACGCGGCGATCGACCGGAGCGAACCGCCTCCTCTATCGATTCGCGGGCCACACGCAGGAGATACGCCCTGTCGTCAGCGCCAAGGACGGACTTGCCCTCGCCCGTCCATTCCGCATGGCACGTGGCGGACATATAGCACACGAAGCGCGAATAGTCCCCGTTCCCGTCGCTCGACGTGGCATACCGGGCACGGACAGGCGAAGTGCCGCCCGGAAAGGCGCGGAGCGCCATTTCTATCGGTACGTGTCCGCAGATCGTCACGCCTGTGCGCGCCACAAACGCGGCGAAGCCGTCCGCATCGCCCTTCGCCATGAACGAGAAGGCTTCATCATCTACGGCGGCAACGCGCTTGCGCACGTCCTCGCCGCCCTTCGTTCCGTATGGCGCGTAGGAGAAGTCGTTGCCGTAGTGCGTGAAGTCGGAAGAGATCACGAGCAGCGTCTCAACATCCATCAGCCGCGCCAGCGCCCGTGCGCACATCCCCATCTGGTCCGCGCCGAAGGAGCCCATCACAAGCGGCACTACCGAGAACCCCTGCCCAAGCGCAAGCTGGAGCAGCGGATACTCGATCTGCGCGGAATGCTCCGCCGCATGGACGCGGTCGTTGCGCATTACGGGCGCGACGAGCGCGAGGCGGTCGAGCCAGTCGCGGTCGATGTGGATCTCGCCAAGCGGCGTTGCGACGGCATCTGATTCCGGCGCGACGAGGCGGTTCTCGATCCATGCCCGGTGACTCGGTGCAAGCACGACCACACGGCGGAATTTCGCGCCGCGCACGGCGCGAACCGCCGCCCAGGCCGTTTCGCCGGAAAACTCCCATCCGGCGTGCGGCAGGATAAGGACGTTTGGCGCTTTCGCCGCCTCTTTCGCCGAGCCGGCAACCTCCCATTTCTCGGCGAGGGAGCGAATTCCCCGCTCCGTTCCAGGATACCATGTCCCGGCGATGGTGCTATCAAGTGTCATATGCGCCACATCCTTTCTCGTCATCGTCAAGCGTTTGCCTACGGCGGCAGGGCACGCCACATCCCGACATCCCCTCCCGAAGAAAACGTCCAGCAATCATGCCTTCACCCCATAGATTGCAGAGCCGCTCCCCGACATGGTGACCCGCTTCAGCCCTTCACGTTCGAGGCGGCGGATTGCGTCGCCTATCCCCGGGTAGAGGCGGATCGCCGCCGGCTGTAGATCGTTCGGGCCAAGGCCGCGGTCCTCCTCGCGGAATTCGCGGTACACTGTCGCCGTCGAGGCGAAGATGCCAGGGTGGAGAACGGCCAGATCGTGCGGATCGGGAAGCCGCACTTCGCCGCCGCAAGGCGCCACTCGCTCGCCGCGACCCTCCATCAGCACAGCGCCGCCAAGCGTAAGCGCCGGCACGTCGCTACCGACGCGGGCGGCGATCTCGCACAGCTCCCCCTTTGGCAGATGCAGCCCCCACAGGTCGTTCAGGCCGTTCAGGACCGCCGCCGCGTCAGCGCTGCCGCCGCCAAGCCCGGCGCCGGAAGGTATCCGCTTCTCAATGGAAATCCTTGCGCCACGGGCGCAGCCTGTCGCCGACCTGAGGGCAATCGCGGCGCGATAAGCAAGGTTCATCTCCTGCGCTACGTCCATGCCTAGCATCTCGCATGTGACGTCGGCGGCAGGCTCGATCACGACCGTATCGTGTAGCGGTATCGGGAGGACGACCGAACGGATCTCGTGGTATCCGTCCGGCCGCAGACCCTGCACCTCAAGGGTCCAGTTGACCTTTGCGTACGCCTCGACCGTCATTGGAACGTCACGAGGAAGGCAGCGCTGTTTGCGTCGGCCTTCTTGAGGACAATCTGGCCGTCCTTCACCTGCACGGGGATCTCCTCGAGGTCGCGCGTGTAGTCGTGCACCCACGCCTTCGCCGCCGCACCGTCCGCAACGCCGTCCACCTTCACTACGATCTCGGTGCCGCCGTTGCGATAGTCGGAGACGAGGAATCCCTTGCGCGCGCCATCGGCGCTCTTCGCCGCAAGCACTGTCACCGCACCGTCGCCGGACGACTCGCAGATCGAGGAGAAGGACTTCACGAAGTCGCCAAACATCTTGAGGCCGTAGAAGACCTTGTACTTCTGCATCATGTCATCCATATATCCCCACGAGCCGATGTTGCGGCAGCCGTAGTAGTAGCCCTGGTCGAGCTTGGAGGTCTGGAACTTCGAGAGAATGGTGAGGTTGAAGCAGGAGGAGTCGATGCCGTTGTGCGACGCAACCCCGGTCCACGCCTTTGCCCGCTTTGCCGGGATCGGCGAGCGCAGGTCGCCCCAGCCGTACTTCGCGTGGTCGAAGTAGTGCCACTCGTTGATGACCAGCTCGCAGTTCGG
>JAEEGL012625337.1_pt1 | contig 10995 bp, 8 predicted proteins | sample 9134231 | NCBI WGS metagenome assembly JAEEGL01 (sample SAMN16246548, study PRJNA631951) | gut metagenome | biome: gut microbiome; feature: rumen; material: fiber-attached | host: Bos | place: Iran: Karaj | collected 2018-10 | reverse complement strand
GGAGCGCACTTGGTCTCAAATTTGTAGCCTACGCTCCATATGGTGCTTATCTTCCAGAGTTCGTGGTCTTTGATCTTTTCGCGCAGACGCTTTATGTGCACGTCAACGGTCCTGGTGCCGCCGCCGTACTCGTAGCCCCAGATCTTATCCAGCAGATGCTCTCTGGTAAACACGTGATTGGGTGAAGAAGCAAGGAAATACAGAAGCTCAAGTTCCTTGGGAGGCATCTCCACCTTTTCGCCGTTGTAGATAACGGAATAGTTTGTAAGATTGACCGTGAGGTCGGGATAGGACACACTTCGCTCGCCCTGGGTGACCACCACGGGAGCGGGCTGTTTGGAGCGTCTCAGGACAGCCTTGACTCTTGCCACCAGTTCCTTGGTGTCAAAGGGTTTTTCCATGTAATCGTCGGCCCCGAGCTCAAGCCCCAGGACCTTGTCAAATACTTCGCCCTTGGCGGAGAGCATGATGACGGGAACCTGGGATTTTGCTCTTATCTCGCGGCATACCTGATAACCGTCGATACCGGGAAGCATCAGATCCAAGAGCACAAGATCCGGATTGTAGGTATCGAAGGTCTCGATAGCAGACTCTCCGTCATTAACGATAAAGGTTTCAAAGCACTCTTTGATCAGGTACAAAGAAACCAGTTCCGCTATATTATTGTCATCGTCAACTATAAGTATCTTCTGTTTATTGACCATGATGTACCCCCTATTTAAACTCCACTATGGTAACGCCTGCATCGCCTTCTCCGTGCTCTCCGGCTCTGTAGGACTTCACATATTTGCACTTCTTAAGGAAATTGGTCACGGCGTTCCTTAAGGTACCGGTGCCTTTGCCGTGGACTATGCGCACACTGGTAAAGTGGGAAAGATAAGCATCGTCCAGGTATTTATCAAGTATCGCCAGCGCTTCGTCCACAGTCTTGCCGATGAGATTGCATTCATAGGACACCGAAAGTGACTTGGACATCTTTAATGCACCGCCGCCGGGGTTGTGCTTAAGTCCCGGTGCGGTAACGGTCTCCTCGTGAACAAGAACAAGATCCTTGATATTGGCCTGGGATCTGATGATGCCGCACTGGATAAAGAGATTTCCTTTTGCATCGGGAAGGGTGCTGACGGTTCCTTTGAGTCCCAAAGATACCACTTTGACCATATCGCCCACATGGAGGTCCTTAGGAGATACTCCTGCTTCGGGTTTTTGTTCTTTCTTCACGGAAAGACGCTTGTTTTTGTCTTCAACGCTCTGCCTTAAGGCGGTTCTTCTCTTTTCAAGGTCCTTAAGGGAGAGACTGCCGCCGGATTTTTGGATGATACGGATGGATTCATCGGCAAATTCCTTGGCTTCCGCAAGGATGTCCCTTGCTTCTTCATTGGCTTCTCTTAAGAGTTTATCTTTAGTTTCGTTAAATTTCTCAGTCTGGATCCTTAAGGCTTCCCGTTCTTTCTTTGCAGCATTGAGTTCTTCGGCGATCTGTGCTTTGTCCCTTTCAAGTTCCGTTCTTGTCTTGTTAAGGTTTGCAATTACATCCTCGAATTTTTCGCTGCCTTCATCGATCTGTTTTCTTGCGGCTTCGATTATATCGTCTGAGAGGCCCAGCTTCTTTGAGATGGCAAAGGCGTTGCTCTTGCCGGGGATACCGATCAGGAGCCTGTAGGTGGGAGAAAGGGTCTCCACATCAAATTCACAGCAGCCGTTCTCTACAAAGGAAGTGGAGAGTGCAAAGACTTTAAGCTCGCTGTAATGGGTGGTTGCCATGGTACGGATGCCGCGGTCATGAAGGAAGCTTAAGATGGAAATAGCCAGTGCTGCACCTTCTGTAGGGTCTGTTCCGGCTCCCAGTTCGTCGAAAAGACAAAGGGAGTTTTCGTCGGCATTCTCAAGGATATTGACGATGGTCTTCATGTGGGAAGAAAAGGTTGAAAGACTCTGCTCTATACTCTGTTCATCACCGATATCGGCATAGACTTCGTTGAATACCGACAGTTCCGTCAGATCTCCCGCAGGTACGTGAAGACCTGCCTGGCCCATAAGGGTAAAAAGGCCTACGGTCTTAAGGGTAACGGTCTTACCGCCCGTATTGGGACCGGTAATGACCAGAAGATCGTAATCCTTGCCGAGAGGAACATCGATGGGAACCACTTTCTTTTTGTCAAGGAGAGGGTGGCGCCCTTTCTTGATGTCGATGCGGTGCTCCGTGTTAAACTTCGGACGGATGGCATTTTGCTCCATGGCAAGGCCGGCCTTGGCAAAAATAAAATCAAGGCGGGTCATAAGATCCATGTCGGTCTTAAGCTCGGTCATGTGGGTGGCTAGCATGGCGGAAAGATTGGCGAGTATAACGGCGATCTCTTTCTTTTCCTCAAGTTCCAGTTCCCGGATCTTGTTGTTAAGTTCAACGACCTGTTTGGGCTCCACAAATACGGTGGCGCCGGTCTGGGACTGATCGTGGATCATGCCGGGAACCTGGCTTCTGTGCTCGCTCTTTACCGGGATACAGTAGCGGTCGTTTCTCATGGTGATGACCGCATCCTGAAGATAGGTCCGAAGGCTTCCGTTTACCAGTTTGTTAAGCTCATTGTGGATGCCGTCGGCAGCAAGCTTAAGATTGCGACGGATGGATTTTAAGGCGGGACTTGCATCGTCGGCAATGTCACCGTCTTCGTTAAGGATGCAGCGGTCGATCTCGAGAGCCGCATCACGGACAGGCTCCAGCAGTTCAAAATAATCGGAGAGAGAGTCGTCGGCTTCTTCGTCCCGTTCTTTGGCTCCCCAGGCCTTAACCCTGTTCACGTTGTTTAAAAATGCGGAAAAAGCAAGAAGCTCCGAGGGCAAGAGGGTGCTCTCGATTTCCAGGGATTTAAGAGGAAAACTTAAGTCCGCATTGGACCCGAAGTTGATGCTTCCCTTTTTGAACAGGCGGGTTAAAGCATCCGCCGTGTTTTTCTGGGCGGCTTCTATATCCGAAAGATCGGTCATGGGCAAAAGCTCTCGGCAGAGTTTCTTGCCGGGGGCTGAATTGGCTTTGTCCTCAAGATGTCTGATTATTGTGTTGTATTCAAGGGTAGATAAAACTTTTGTATTCATAGTGTATTAATTATATCATAAAATCCCGCGCACTCAAGGGCGGTTGTGCCTTCGCGACATCTTGGATCCAAAGATATCAACTTGTATAAACCCAACAAAAAATATATACTGTTTAATGTAGCGGATTAAAGGAGATATTATGGATAATCAGGCTGACAATTCAAATAAAGAGGCGGGCGAAGGCGGTTACGTCTTTACAAGAGAGGAAATAAAGAAAAGGCCCATAAACAAGCACAAGCTGGCGAGGAATACCCTTCTGGCCGCGGTTTCCGCGGTGGTGTTCGGATTGGTGGCATGTGTTACCTTTGCGCTTCTTTCTCCCTTCATCATGGCAAGGCTCAACAAGGACGAAGAAACCAGACCGCCGGTCATTTCGGTTTCTTTTCCCGAGGATACCGTGGAGGATGAGATGTCTCCGGAGGACATGATCGTAAGCCATCCGGAGCCTGAGATCGATTATTCCCAGTTTGAACTTCTGGAAGAAGAACAGATACGTGAGATCCTTGCAAGTGTCAAGTATTCGGTGAACGATTACCAGGATCTGTACAGGTCTTTGGCAGCGATAGCCTCAGAGGCCCAGAAGTTCATGGTGCGGGTCACGCCGGTCAAGCAGAGTACCGACTGGTTCAGTAACATTACTCCTTCCACCAGCGAGCTTTCGGGCTTTATAGCGGCGGACAACGGAACGGACTACTTTATCCTTACATACGACAACAAACTGACGGATGCGGATTCCATCCTGGTTTCTTTTTCCAACGGAGTGAGCGTGGAAGCGGATCTTGTCAAGAAGGACAAGAACACGGGACTGTGCGTCCTGATGGTCACCGGTGACAGGATCAATGAGGTGACGGCAGGTTATATCTCGGTTGCGACTCTCGGGACTTCCGGATTTATGTCTCAGGTGGGGGCGCCCGTTATTGCCATAGGCAGTCCTGCGGGGACCTACGGGTCCATCAATTACGGTATAGTGACTTCAAACAGCAAGCATTTAAACGTTACGGACTATTATTATAAGCATATGACCACGGATATCTACGGAAGTCAGAATGCTACCGGAGTGTTTATCAATCTTAAGGGTGAAGTCATCGGCGTTATCGATACAAAATTTAACTCCGGGGATACCAAAAACCTGGTTTCGGGTCTCGGCATTACGGAGTTAAAGAAGACCATAGAGAATCTTTCAAATAACAGGGAGATCCCGTATTTCGGTATAACAGGCGATGATGTTCCGGCTTCTGCGGTGGCTGCCTACGGTGCGCCCGAGGGTGCTATAGTGACCGAGGTTTCCATGGATTCTCCCGCTATGTCTGCAGGCGTTCAAAGCGGTGATATCATTGTTGAATTCGGCGGCATTCAGGTCGGCAGATTTACGGACTTTATCGGAGCCATGAAGAGCATGAGCGGGGGCGACACCATAACCCTTAAGGTTTACAGGCCTGTTCGCGATTCCTATAAAGAACTGGTCCTTGAAGCGGAATTAGGGACTAATTAATTAGCAAGAGAGGTAAACAGCAATGCGTTACATCAGCGACTTAAAGATAGGCGACCACGTCAGCGGGATCTTTCTTTGCAAAAGCAAATCCTCTGCCGTGACCAAGACAGGCAAGCCCTATGACAGCATGGTATTACAGGATAAGACGGGAGCCATAGACGGTAAGATCTGGGATGTGGGAAGCGCCGGGATCTCGGACTTCGATGCTCTCGATTATGTTGATATAGTGGCGGACGTTGTGGATTTCAACGGTCCCCAGTTAAATGTCAAGAGAGTGCGTGTCTGCTCCGAAGGCGAATACGATCCCAAGGATTACCTTCCCGTCAGCAGCAGAGATATCGACGAGATGTACAAAGAACTTCTGGGCTTCATCGAAGGGGTCTCCAACAGATATCTCAACGCCCTGTTAAAAGAGTTCTTTGTTAAAGACGTGGAATTTATAAAGCAATTCCGTTTTTCAAGTGCAGCTAAGAGCGTACACCACTGTTTTGTGGGAGGGCTTCTGGAGCATACGGTTTCGGTTGCCGGCCTTTGCAAACAGTACGCAAAGAAATATGATTTTCTTAAGGGTGATCTGCTCATAACAGCAGCCCTTCTTCACGACGTGGGAAAGGTTCGCGAATTTTCCGCTTTCCCCGAGAATGATTATACCGATGAAGGAAATCTTTTGGGCCATATCGTTATGGGTGCGGAGATGATCGGGGAAAAAGCAAAGGAGATCGACGGATTTCCCAAATCTCTTGAAAATGAACTTAAGCATTGCATCCTGGCACATCACGGAAAACTTGAATTCGGTTCTCCCAAGAAACCGGCACTGGCCGAAGCGGTTGCCCTTAATTATGCGGACGATCTGGATGCCAAGATGGAATCCTTTAAGGAGATACTTTTCTCAACATCCGATACCGGTTGGCTAGGCTTTAACAGACTGTTTGAGTCCAATTTGAGAGCCACCAAAGCCGAGGAGTAAGACTTGATAAGTAAAAACAGTGAATTTGAAATAGATATCACGGCCATGGGTTCAGAAGGGGAAGGCATAGGTCATACCGAAGACGGAATGACTGTCTTTGTTGTGGGCGCCATTCCCGGAGACCGCGTGGTCGCTCATGTTACGAAGGTGAAAAAAACTTACGCATATGCCATTGTCGCGAAGGTTTTGACACCTTCTTCTTTTCGTATCGAGCCTAAATGCCCTGTTGCGGGAAAGTGCGGAGGCTGTACCCTTCAGCACATGGCATATCCGGAACAGCTCAGACTGAAAGAAGAAAAGGTTCGGGACTGCATTGAGCGGATCGGCGGTATCAAGAACCCTCCCATGGAACCTATAGTCGGGGCTGAAAACCTGTATCACTACAGGAACAAAGCCCAGTTTCCGGTGGGTACCGACCGGAACGGAAATCTCGTTATCGGGTTCTACCGCAAGCATTCCCACGATGTTGTCGGCAATACGGACTGCTGTATCCAGGCTCCTGTTAACCGGCCTGTCATGGAGACCGTACTTGAGTTTATGAAGGAGCATCGGGTATCCGCCTACAACGAGGAAACAGGGAAGGGACTTGTGCGCCATGTGTTTACAAGAGTGGGATTTGCGACCAAAGAAGTTATGGTTTGCCTTGTGATAAACGGGGATGAACTTAAAGGCGCCGAAAAACTTGCCAAGGAACTTGCTGAGGTTATAGAAAGTGAAGGCCTTAAGCTTACGAGTTTATGCCTTAACATAAACAAAAAGAACACCAATGTCATCATGGGTGACAAGGTTATCTGTGTGTACGGAGATCCCTGGATAGAAGATAAGATCGGTGATGTAACCTATCGGATCTCACCGCTTTCTTTTTACCAGGTGAATCCCGAACAGACACTGAAACTATACGAGCTTGCTCTTGAATATGCGGGCCTTACGGGCTCCGAAGCAGTGTGGGATCTTTATTGCGGTATCGGAACCATCTCTCTGTTTCTGGCTCGTTCCGCCAAGGAAGTCTACGGCGTGGAGATCGTGCCCGAGGCCATTGAAGATGCCAAAGAAAATGCCCGCATAAACGGGATAGACAATGCTTTTTTCAAAGCGGGAGCAGCAGAGGATCTGGCACCTACCCTGCCACGGCCCGATGTTATCGTAGTGGATCCGCCCCGTAAGGGATGCGATGAGAAACTGCTGGATACAATTCTTAAAAATGCCCCGAAGCGTGTGGTCTATGTTTCCTGCGACCCCGCAACTTTAGCCAGAGACTTAAAGATCCTGGTTTCCGGCGGCTATAAACTCACCCGTGTCCGTCCCGTGGACCAGTTCCTGCACAGCGGCGGGCATATAGAGACGGTTTGCGCTCTTTCACGCATATAACGGATTATCGGAGGGATACAATGAAAAAGTACATTAAAGGCGCCAATCCATACATGCCTCTCTGGGAGCATGTACCGGACGGCGAGCCCAGAGTTTTCGAGCATGAGGGAAAGAAAAGAGTCTATGTTTACGGCTCTCATGACATAGCAAGGACCAGATATTGCGGGAACAACTATGTGGTATGGTCGGCTCCTGTGGAGGATCTGACGGACTGGATCTGTCACGGCGTGGCCTATGAGACACATTACGATTCCATGCTTTTTGCACCGGATGTGGTCAAAAAAGGCGATACCTATTACATGTATGCGGCGGAATGCTGCGGAAGTCTTGTGGTGGTGGCAAGTTCCAAGACCCCTTGGGGACCCTTTGAGAACCCTATAGAAACCAAACTCGGCTTCGATCCCGGAGTATTGGTTGACGATGACGGAAGAGTCTATGCTTTCTGGGGAGGCTGTGCGGCACCCTGTTACATAGCTGAGCTTGAGGACGACATGGCCACCATCAAAGAAGGCACACTGGTGGAAAATCCTTTGGGACATTCCACCTGCCCCTGGAATCCTGTGGATGACGGCCATATTTCCCTGATCGATGCTTTCTTTGAGGCTTCGAGCCCCAGAAAAGTCATGGGAAAATACGTATATATCTATTCAAAGCGCTATGAAAAGCCCATACCGGAGCTTGGCATCCATGAACCCAACAACGGTTTTCTTTCTTATCGCTTCAGTGATTCACCCTTCGGTCCATACCACGACGGCGGAGACATAAGCTTTAACGGCGGTGAGATACTGAAAGACGCGGAAGGCAACGGCATCATGACCTATCAGTGGGGCAATAATCACGGCTCCATCATGGAAGTTAACGGCAAATGGTATGTTTTTTATCATCGCCAGACGGGTCTAAACGAGTTTTCGAGACAGGCTATGATGGAACCCATCGAGGTAGCCATGGGCACCGACGGAAAACTTTACATCGGCGACGTGAAGTTCCTTTCGGGAGAACCGGTCGCTTCCAAGCCTGTGGAGATGACCTCTCAGGGCCCGAGAATCAACGGTCTTGATGCTTACTCCTGGATCTCGGCGGGATATGCCTGCCATATTTACGGCAGCAGGAAAAGGGCCTACATCCGCCCAGAGTACGAAGAAAGAGAGGACCTTTCAACACCCATTGTGGATATAACAGACGGCACCACCGTAGGCTTCAGATATCTTCAGTTTGGCAATAACACGCCTAAGACCGTGACTGTAGTTTTGGAAGAAGCAAAGAAAATAAAAGTCCTGCTAAGGATCGATTCCTATAAGGGTCGGATCGCTGCAGAACTTGATTTTACCGGCAAAGAAAAAGAACTTACGGCGGAGCTTACCACCGGCATCATCGGAAAGCATGCGGTGTACTTTGAATTCCGGTCCGGGGATCCGAATGACACCTTCATCTTTGACCGATTTACCTTTGATTGATACCCAATCTATTTGTGCGTGATCAGGTCACTCAGTTTCTTACCGTAGAAGAAATCATGCACCATCTTATCGTATTCCTCCCACAGGGGAAGAGTCTGGCAGGCGGCTTTTCTCGGGCAGTCAAAGCTCTTTTCACCGAGGCATGCCACGGAAGCAAGAGAACCCTCCATGAGTTCGATTATCTCGCCAACAGAGTATTCCCCTGGCTTACGGCAGAGTTTATATCCGCCGCCCTTTCCGCTGGCACCGATCAAAAGTCCTCCGGAAACCATATCTTTAACGATGATCTCCAGATATTTCTTGGATATTTCCTGTCTTTCCGCAATGTCCTTTAAGGGAATGTAATTCCCGTTCTCATGTTCTGCAAGATCTATCATTACTCTCAGAGCATATCTTCCTTTGGTCGAGATCATAAAAAGCCTCCTGTCTGTGCAATACCCATTATACCGCAGGGTAAGTAGGTAAATCAACTCCTTAAATAATTATAAACCTATTGACACGATAGGTAAATAGGCTTAAAATCAATCCGCAATGTACCAATGAAAGGAGTAAGAAAACCTATGATATATGCCGACAATGCCGCCACCACAAAGATGAGCGAGGCGGCCGTCAATACAATGGTATCCGTCATGACGGAGAACTACGGAAATCCTTCCAGCCTTTACACTTTCGGACAGAGAGCCAGGGAGATCCTGGAAAAAGCACGGGAGGATATAGCCCTTGCCATCGGCGCCACCCCCAAGGAGATATACTTTACTTCCGGCGGCAGTGAGTCCGACAACCAGGCCATCAGATCCGCAGCGGAGATCGGAAGGCTTAAGGGGAAAAAGCACATTATCTCCACTGCCTTTGAGCACCATGCCGTGCTCCACACTCTTGAAAAACTGGAAAAAGAAGGCTTTGAAGTAACCCTTCTCCCGGTCCATGAGAACGGTCTTGTGGTAACTTCGGAACTCGAAGCCGCCATCAGAGAGGATACTTGTCTGGTGACCGTAATGTATGCAAACAACGAGATCGGCACCATCCAGCCCATTAAGGAGATCGGAAAGATATGCCGTGAGAAGAACGTTCTTTTTCACACTGATGCGGTTCAGGCCATGGGCCATATTCCGGTCAATGTGGTGACCGATGATGTGGATATGCTTTCAGCTTCGGCCCACAAATTCCACGGACCCAAGGGCGTCGGTTTCCTCTATGTAAAGAAGGGAATCCGCCTGACCAATATAATAGAGGGCGGAGCACAGGAGCGTGGGAAACGTGCCGGTACCGAGAATGTTGCCGGTATTGCGGCAGCAGCCGTTGCTTTGAAAGAAGCGGTATCAAAACTTTCCGTATACGGCGAGACCGTAACAAAAAAGAGAGACAGGCTTATTGCGGGACTCAGTGAGATACCCCACAGTGCGCTGAACGGAGATAAGGATCTGAGACTGCCCGGCAATGTGAATTTCTGCTTTGAAGGCATCGAGGGAGAATCCCTTTTGCTTTTGCTTGATGACAAAGGAATACAGGCTTCCTCGGGAAGCGCCTGCACTTCCGGATCTCTGGATCCAAGCCACGTGCTTCTTGCCATAGGCAGGGTACACGATGTGGCCCACGGGTCTTTACGCCTTACCATCGACGAATCCACTTCAGATGAGGATGTGGAATATATCATAAAGTCGGTAAAAGAAACCGTGGAATACCTTCGCAGTTTCTCTCCTGTCTGGAGAAATCTTGTTGAAGGAAAAGCAAAGTTTATCTTATAGGAGGAAGAATCATGGCTCTGTACAGCGAAAAAGTTATGGACCATTTCAGAAATCCCAGAAACGTGGGAGTTATAGAGGATGCCAACGGTATAGGCGAAGTGGGAAATGCCAAGTGCGGCGATATCATGAAGATGTATTTAAAGGTGGAAGATGACATTATTAAAGATGTCAAATTCGAGACCTTTGGCTGCGGAAGTGCCATCGCATCCAGCTCAATGGCTACGGAGATGATCAAGGGTCAGCCCCTGTCTGAAGCGATGAAGCTTACCAACAAGGCGGTGGCCGAGGCTCTTGACGGACTTCCGGATTACAAGATGCACTGCTCGGTTCTGGCCGAGGAAGCCATCAAATCAGCCATCGAGGACTACGAAAAGAGGAAAGAAGCCTGACAGCGAAGCGCTTGAGCGGACAGAATTATGTGATATAATGTATCCATGAAAACCTTACCTTTTTCCGCCAAACGAATCGCTTCATCCATCTTCGCATCTTTTCTTCTTTCCATAGCGATATATATGGGACATCAGATCGACAGATATGGTAAATTAACGGCAAGCGTTCTCTCCGTGCTTGGTTTTATCGGAGTGTGGGCGCTTGCTTTTGTTGTTGTTTTTCTTTTGTATTATCTGTTTGACAGGGCCGGGGCCAAAGAGCTCCGCAAAAGTCCCGTCAAGCCTGTAAAGATCTTCCTTATTTCCTTTGCGGTCCTTGCATTTCTATATTTTGTGCAGTTTCTCGCTTTATACCCGGGACTGTTCATTTACGATGCAACCTGGCAGCTGGATACCTACAGGGCGGGAATGGTTTCGGAACATCATCCCGTGCTTCACACTGTCCTTTTGGGAGTTTTGATCGACAGATTCGCCAGCGATGAATGGC
>JAEEGL012308372.1_pt1 | contig 10995 bp, 9 predicted proteins | sample 9134231 | NCBI WGS metagenome assembly JAEEGL01 (sample SAMN16246548, study PRJNA631951) | gut metagenome | biome: gut microbiome; feature: rumen; material: fiber-attached | host: Bos | place: Iran: Karaj | collected 2018-10 | reverse complement strand
ATGGCAATCCTTGAGTCGATATATCCGGAATTGGGCGAATAATGGGTATATCCGTCGATGATCGAATTAATCGCAGCTTCTCTGATCGTCCAGGGAGTAACAAAGTCAGGCTCACCTATGGAAAGTGAGATCACATGTCCCTTCATCTCATTGGCAAGATCAAAGAACTTCCTTATCGCAGACGGCGGAACCTGCTGTACTGCTTTGGAGATCTTGGAATCGTAATCTAAACTCATAAGATGATCGCCTGCCTGTCGTCAGTATCCGGATTATCGTAGATAATGCCGTTAGCCTTGTACTTCTTGAGAATGAAGTGCGTTGTGGTCGAAAGAACGCCTTCCAGTGTGGCGATCTTTTCGGTAACGAAGTTTGCAATGCTCCTTAAGTTGCTGTCCTCGTAGATGATCATGAGATCGAATCCGCCGGACATGAGATAGCATGCGGTTACCTTGTCATACTTACTGAGGATCTGGGCGATATGGTCATAACCCTTGTTCTTTACGGGTGTGATCCTGACTTCGATCATGCCGATGCAGTTATCGGGTGCCTGCTTCTCCCAGTTGATTATCGTGTTATAGCCCAGGATTATGTTCTCATCCTTGAGGCGCTTGATCTCGGACTCAACATCGGCGGCGGTCGTGCCGAGCATAACGGCTATCTCTTCAGAAGAAAGCCTGGCGTTGTTTTCTATAAGTCTCAGCAATTCGATATCGTCGATCATGTGAACCGTCCTTTCAACAAAGAAAATCTCCCGCATACTTTTATATGCGGGAGACATTATACCATTAATTATAAATTAATAAAATCAGATACGGGCAACGCCTGTGTCACGTGCAGCCTGAGCAACAGCAGCAGCAACTGCCTTACCTACCCTTGCATCGAATGCGTCAGGAAGGATGTAGTCAGGATTGAGCTCATCGTCGGAAACGATTGAAGCGATTGCGTTTGCGGCAGCGATCTTCATCTCGTCGTTGATGTCGGAAGCTCTTACGTCAAGAGCACCGCGGAAGATACCGGGGAATGCGAGAACGTTGTTGACCTGGTTCGGGAAGTCGGAACGGCCTGTAGCCATGACCTTAACGCCAGCCTTCTTAGCTTCGTCAGGAAGGATCTCAGGGACAGGGTTAGCGCAAGCGAAAACAACAGGATCCTTAGCCATTGTAGCGACCATGTCAGCTGTGAGAACGCCGGGAGCGGAAACACCGATGAATACGTCAGCACCGACGATAACGTAAGCAAGAGAACCTGCCTTCTTCTCGGGGTTGGTGATCTTAGCCATCTCTTCCTTAGCGGAGTTAAGGCCTTCTCTTCCCTCATAGATAGCGCCCTTACGGTCGCAGAGGATAACGTTCTTGAGGCCTCTGGAGATGAGGAGCTTTGTGATGGCTGTAGCAGCAGCGCCTGCGCCATTGACTACAACATGGATGTCTTCCATCTTCTTGCCTACGATCTTGAGAGCGTTGGTAAGACCTGCAAGAGTAATAACAGCAGTACCGTGCTGGTCATCGTGGAAGATCGGGATATCGCATCTTTCCTTGAGCTTCTTCTCGATCTCAAAGCAGCGGGGAGCTGAGATGTCCTCGAGGTTAACGCCGCCGAAAGAGCCTGCGAGAAGAGCAACTGTGTTTACGATCTCGTCAACATCCTTGGAACGGATGCAGAGAGGGAAAGCGTCAACATCGCCAAATGCCTTGAAGGGTGCGCACTTACCTTCCATAACAGGCATACCTGCTTCAGGTCCGATGTCGCCAAGGCCGAGAACAGCGGTACCGTCTGTAACAACGGCAACGAGATTGTGTCTTCTTGTGTACTTATATGAGAGATCAACGTCCTTCTGAATAGCAAGACAAGGCTCTGCAACACCCGGTGTATAAGCGATTGCGAGTTCTTCCTTGGTGCCTACGGGAGCCTTAGCGATAACTTCGATCTTACCGGCCCACTGCTCATGCATCTGCATAGCTTTCTCTTTGACGTCCATAAATGTACCTCCGTATAAAAACTTGTATGGAACTGTTAAATCAAGCGTAATTATCTTATTTTAAAAAGCCGCGAAATACAATCACGCGAAGTGCAATAAAAGTTAACCTATTTTGCCCTCTTTTTCGGGTGAAATCTCAGTGTGCTTCTTGGTTTCCTTCATGGCGCAGTATGACATGCCCGCATATCTGCCGAAAGCGAAGCTTATCCAGGTCGAAAATGCAGCCGAAAGGATATAGAACGCTGTGTTTGACACAAACGAGGTAAGACCGGCTATTCCGTCCGTGAAGAAGAACACAAGAACGATAAGCACAAGGCTCCTGACATGAGTCAGATAAAAACCTCTCGTAAGCCTGACGACACAAGGGATCGAAGAAAACATCCCCTTGTCACCTGAAAGATAGCATGCCGGTGCCGTAAACAGGAACGGGAATCCTATCAGCAAGAACACGATAAAGTACGAGCTGATAAGCATGAACGGGACCGAGACGGCCAGATAGAACAAGGTCAGAAGACCGAACCTCTTAAACAGTGCGCTTAGCTTTATCGGCTCTTCACTGCCCCCTGCCCCGTCAGTATCCTTTTCCTTCTTCTTGGAACGGAAATACCTGACATAAAGGCCGGAATAAAGAATTCCGCCCATGAGTGCCAAAAACAAAGCCAAGAAGGCCGTTACGAGAAAAATAATGTTGCCTGTCGTAATCGGGAGCGATGCAGGCAGCTGATCAGGGGTCTTGGCAGACTCATAAGTGGTTATCCAGGTGTTGAGCCAGGAAAAATCAGTATCCGAATAAGGATTGAACATGACCGCACAGCGTGCGACCACGCAGAACAGGAACATAAACCTTACGCCCCATTTGCAGTCAATATCATCTATGTTGAGCAGTCTTTCAAAAACTTTGAATATAATCATCAGCCGATATTATACGACAAAAACTTAAATAAAAATAATCAGATATATTTATTATCTTCTTGTGATAAAATCTATCCTGGTATTTTTCTTTTAAGGACGGGACAAAATGATAGATTTTCATGTAATACCGGATCTGCTCTATGTTATCCCCACGGACAAACATTCAGCATCCGAACTAAAAGCGGTTCTCACAGCACATCCCGAAGTCAGATTCGTTTCTCTCGCAGCAGTCGACCTCATGGGCAACGATACAGACGAGAAGATCCCGATCGCTGATTTCATCTCAAACATTGACGATTACCTCGAAGGAAAGGCCGTCCAGACCGACGGTTCTTCAGTTGTACTTCCCGGAATCGCAACGCTCAATGACGGTAAGGTCGATCTTATTCCCGACCCTGAAGTCATCTGGTATATTGACTACAACTACGAGCACATCGATCTTGCCACGGGAAAGCCCGTCGGAACATTGAGGATCCCCTCTTTCCTTCACCACAACGGCGAAGAAGTCTGCTCCAGATCGATCCTTCGCAGGAGCACTGCCAATTTCGAGCAAAAGGTCAAGGAAATGTTCCTTTCAAACCCTGCGCTTTGCTCACAGTACGGCTTTACGCCTGACCAGCTCGACAGGATCATGCTTATCACGGCTACTGAACTCGAATTCTGGGTCAACTCACCTGACGAGATCATCAGCACAGAACAGCTTTCAATTTCACAGGAACTTAAGGAATCCTACTGGAAGCGTACCAAGGGCGTCGTAAGGACCGCTCTTGAGCAGGTCATCATGATCCTTGAGAAATACGGCTTCGGTCCTGAGATGGGCCACAAGGAAGTCGGCGGCGTTAAGGCTTCCCTCAACTCTTCAGGTGAATTCCACTTCATCATGGAGCAGCTCGAAGTCGACTGGAAGTATTCCGGTGCAAGGCAGGGCGCTGACTATGAGCTCATCGCAAGAATACTTATCAAGGAGATCTTCCGTCTCCACGGCCTCGACGTCAGCTTCAACGCAAAGCCCCTTCCGGGTGTTGCAGGTTCAGGTGAGCACACTCACGTAAATGCGGTTGCTTATCTCAAGGACGGCAAAAAGATCAACCTCTTCTCACCCGAAGATCCCGGTTCTGATTTCTTAAGCGTATTCGGATGGGGATGCCTTTTCGGTATCATGAAGAACTATTCAAGGGTCATCAACCCGTTCGTATCCGCAACTACTGACGCATTTGAAAGACTTACTCCCGGTTTCGAAGCTCCTACTCACTGCGTAGCTTCCATCGGCCAGGATGTTAAGACTCCTTCAAGAAACAGATCAGTACTCCTGGGTCTTGTCAGGAGCGAAGACAACAAATACGCAACGCGTTTCGAGCTCCGTGCTCCTAACCCTCATACGAATACATATCTCTGCCTCTCTGCTGTATATCAGGCAATGCTCGACGGCATCGATTACGCAATCGGTTCCGGCAAGGATACAAAGACCCTTGAAGCAGAGTTCTGCAAGCCTTACGGCACACCGAGCGACTATCTGCTCGCCGACAGGCTCTACAGATGCGAAGAAGATATCTTTGAAGACATGGATTCCAACGAGAGAGACAGGCTTTTCGGCACTCCTGCCGCTACTGTCTTCGATTCGATCAGCCCTCTCAAGGATTCAGATGTCGCAGAGATCCTTAACCGTGACGACGTATTCTGCACAAGCCTTATCGATTCCTACTATCAGGCTATGCTCGTACGCTGGGAGATGGAGCTTCTGCAGAAGATAATTCCCGCAAACCTCTCCACATTAAGGAGCATCACCAGAAACGAAGAAGGCGAATGTGCTTACGACGGACGTCTCTGGAATGACATTACAGATCTCAAGAATCTCCTCGGCAAAGATACCGGTGAAAAGCAGTCGATCTTCACACGCATCAAGGCAGCTGTTAAGGCCAATGACTGGGCTAAGACTTCAGAGTATCAGCTTGCAATGAAGAACGCTATGACTGAGCTGCGTACAAAGTATAAGGCTTACTGCGAAAACCAGATCTGATAAAAGCTGTTTAAAAGCAAAAATAAAGGGGGGTGCGGAAATCCGCACCCCCTTATCATATATCAATCCGGTCGGGGATCAAAAATGACTTGTTTATCAGCCCTTCTTAGCTGCAAGGAACTTGTAGCAGAAAGCTGCGAGAGCTGCACCTACGAAAGGTCCTACGATGAAGACCCAGAGGCTTGAAAGAGCAGCACCGCCTGCGAAGATTGCAGGTCCGATTGATCTTGCAGGGTTAACAGAAGTGCCTGTAAGACCGATGCCGAGGATGTGAACCATAACGAGTGAGAAACCGATTACGACACCACCGAAAGAACCATGCTTGTAATCGCCGTCTGTAACGCCGAGGATTACGAGAATGAAAATGAATGTGAGAATGATCTCTGTGATGAGGCCTGCGCCAATGTTTCCGTTAACTCCGCCGAGTCCGTTTGAGCCGAGGCCGCCTGTTGCATCCGTAATACCGCCCATGCCGAAAATAGCCTTAAGAACAGCAGCACCTAAGATAGCGCCGATGGTCTGGAATACGAAATAAAGGCCGAAATCCTTTGCGTTCATTCTACCTGAAATCAGGCAAGCAAGTGAAACTGCAGGATTGATGTGGCATCCGGAAATATTGCCTACGCAATAAGCCATACCTACGATTACGAGACCGAAAGCAAATGCGGTGGTAAGATATCCGCCCCACTTGTCACAGCCGGTCAACATAGCTGTTCCGCAACCAATAAGAACAAGAGTGAATGTACCGATACACTCGGCAACATACTTCCTTAAATCTTCCATAAGATTCACCGTCCTCCTTTAATGATTCCGAGACGGTGATCTTTGCCGTCTCTTATTTAATTATATACAAATTCCTCGCCATGGGATTTAATTATGACTTCATTTGTATTACCGTTTGAAGACTTTTCGACGTGGCCGACGATCCTTGAATCGATATTGAAGGAAGATGCGATATCCATGATGCTCTGTGCTTCCTTTTCATCAACATAGAACTCGATCCTGTGACCGCAGTTGAATACCTGGAACATTTCCTTCATCGGGATCTCGCCTGACTCATAGATCGCAGCAAAGAGCGGAGGCAGCTCGAAGAGATTGTCTTTAACGTACCTTACGCCGTTGCCGAAATCCCTGCACTTAGCCTGTCCGCCGCCTGTGCAGTGGATGATGCCGTGGATCCTCTCCCTGCCGCCTTCGAGAACCTTGGAGATAACAGGAAGGAACGTTCTTGTGGGAGCAAGGATTGCTTCACCTACCGTAACGTCAGCGCCGGGAAGCTTGTCAGTAAGACGGAATTTTCCGCAGTAAGCCTTGTCGGCGGGAACTGTATCGGAGAAAGACTCCTTGAAGTTCTCATAGTAGTACTTGGAAAGCAGCATGTGACGTGCTGCAGTAAGGCCGTTTGAAGACATGCCCGAGTTATATGCAGACTCATATGTTGCCTGACCGAAAGAAGCAAGACCTACGATAACGTCACCGGGCTTGATGTTGGCAGCATTGATGACATCTGATCTCTTAGCTCTTGCAACGATGGTGGAATCAACGATAAGTGTTCTTACGAGGTCACCTACGTCAGCTGTCTCGCCGCCGCACATTGTGATGCCGATACCAAGGTCAGCAAGCTTTGCGATGATCTCATCGTAACCTTCGATTACCTTTGCGATAGCCTTACCGTCAACGAGGTGAGCATTACGGCCGATCGTGTTGGAAAGCATGAGATTGGAAGTAAGACCTACGCAAGCGAGATCATCTGTGTTCATGACGAGAGAGTCCTGTGCAAGTCCCTTGAACCAGTCGTAGCTTCCGGTCTCCTTGTACATGAGATATGCAACGGAGGATTTTGTGCCAGCACCGTCTGCATGAATTGCAGTGCAGTAATCAGGATCGCCTGCGATGTCGTCGATCAGCTTGCAGAACGCTCCGGGGAAAGCACCTTTTGACTGGTTCTTTACCGCTGCCTTTACCTCATCCTTCGTGGGTGAAACGCCTCTGCTCAAGTAAGATTCTGCTGACATGCCAATTACCTCCAAAAATGTTCAACAATTATGTTTTCACGCAGACCGGTAAGCCGGGTTCTGTATATGACAATCATCTATCTAGGCCATGCATTTCTGCAAGGCTCAAGCCGTCTCCTCAGGCCCGCGGACCACGGTTAAGCCTGTTTCCTCGACGTTGCTCCGGATGGGGTTTACAAGGCCGCTAAGTCTCCAAAGCGCCGGTGAGCTCTTACCTCGCCTTTTCATCCTTACCCTTACGGGCGGTTTCCTTTTCTGTTGCACTTTCCTTAAAGTTGCCTTCACCGGGAGTTGCCCGGCATCCTGTCCTGCGGAGCCCGGACTTTCCTCATGCGCCGGACTTTCGCCCTATGGCGCCCGCGATTGTCTCGGTCTGCGGGAAAACATGACTATTATACTAAAACCCCTGTTAAATTACAGACGCCTTTTCGTTGTTATAATTCACAATAAAATTGAGGCTCGGGAACTGCTGTGAGAGCCTTTCCTTAAGTTTCGGCAGATAGATCTGCTCTGTTGCGGAATGTCCCGCAATTACGGTGTTGATTCCGCACTCCTCAAGTTCAACGCAGATGTGATGCTTGATCTCGCCTGAAAGCACCGTGTCAGCACCGCTCTTCAAGATAGCGGGAATGCTGTCCTCATCGAAAGCACCGCCCTGGACGAAGATCTTTGAGACCTTGCTGTCAGGCTTGTTTATTGTGATTATGCCGCTCGCACCCAGGTCTTTTTGTACCCTTGATGCATATTCCATGAGAGTCTCTTCTTTCTGCTCGTAGATAATGCCGCACTCAGTACCGTCAAGATGTGAAGGTTCTTCAGCACCTAAGGCAGAGGCAATAGCAAGGTTTCCGAATTCATCGGTCATGTCGAGATTCGTGTGGCAGGCATAGCATGAGATGCCGCTCCTGATAAGATTCGTAAGGAGTCTTCCCTTGTATGTCTCTGTGCTGAGAGTCTTTATACCGCCAAAGATTATCGGGTGATGAGTGATGATGAGATCAGCGCCGTTCTGCCTTGCGCAGTCAACTGCCTTACTTGTAAGATCAAGCGAAAGGACACATGCCGTCACCGCCCTGTCAGGCTCTCCTGCCATGATGCCGACATTGTCGTAATCCAAAGCGTTCTCTCTAGGGAAACACTGATCCAGGAATCCCGTTACATCACTGATCTTCATATCTTTTCCTCTCTTCCAATGCTTCCCTTACTGCCGCGTCGCTCCTTGATCTTATGCTGAACACTTCATCAAGATGGGCAAAATAGCTTTTGACGAGCTCATCTCCGCCTGATGCCTTGTCAGGAAGCAAAACGCCGTAGCACTCCTTGAAAGCGCCCAGTACGTAAGGGCTGCCGCCGTAACTCATACGCATAATATTATAAAAGAAATCCCTGTCCGTACAAACGGATTCGTCATCGAAAACAAATCCCCTTTCAGCGAAAAACTTCCTGACGAGATTCACTGATTTCTGCGGCTGGATGATGAACCTGACGTCCTTGAAAACTTCTACTGACTCGGTCTCGAGGCATCTAGTTATGATGTCTATGATGTTGAGTCCGCCCATGCCGGCAATGACTATGATGTCGCCCTTCTTAAGGCGGATCCCGTTAAGTCCGTCAGTGACAAAGACTTGTGAACGGTCTTCAAAGCCTGCTTCCTTCAGCGCTTCTTTTGAATGCTCTGCGGGGCCTTCATGGATCTCGGTACAGATAACGTCAGTTGCAATATCGTTTTCAAGACAAGATACTGCCAGAAGGCCGTGATCGGAACCTACATCAATTACCCTTCCGGGGCCGATATCTTTTCTGGCTGCTGCCAACTGACCGAAAACGGCTGAAAGCCTCGAAGACAGTTTTATCATCAGAGTTCCTCGAGCTTTTCTCTCATCTTTGTCTTGTATTCGCTGAGCTTTGAGAGTTTTTCTTCTGCAGAGGTCCTCTCTTCAGGCGTTGCTGCATACATTCTCTGAGAGATCAGTGATTCCTCTATCTCGCTTACTCGTATGATCCTTATCTTGTAGAGATATCCCAGATAGTAATCGCGCTTAACATTGACATCGGCAGCGTTGTCTGCCTTGTTGCACTCGTTGTACATGACGTCCTCTGCGGGAACGCCGTTGATTGTGACACGCTTGAAGAAGTCGCTCATCCTTGCATATGAAACGCCCTTTTTGGCATCAAAGACCGAAAGGAAACTCTTAACAAGCGCCTTCATGGAATCGCCGGAAAAATCATCGGGCCTCATAACGTCTTCCAATGCAACCTGCTTCTGATCTGCAAGAGCAGGTCCAAGAGACATGGCATAGGCAAAGAGCTTGATCTCATCTTCAGTGGCAGTATCGTTTACTGAATAAGACTGTACGGGCTCGGAAGGCTGCTCTGCCTCTTGCTGGATCTCTTCGGGCTGATCGTTAACGGCATTGCGGCTCTTCAGGTCTTCAGCCTTCTGTCTTGCGATCTCCCTTGCGTTATTGAGGTTCTCCCTTGCACCCTCGCTCTCTGCAAGTGTGTTCATACGGTTTAAGACCGCACCGGGATTTGCTCCCAGCACTTTTGCGGCCTCATTGGCCATGGCTGAGCGCTTGATGTCATCAGGCATCCAGGAACCGTAAAGGCAGATGTCATCCTGATATCTTCCCTTGTCTATTCCCTTGGTATCGTCATAGTTGTCGTTATATGCCCTCTCGAGGAGATATTCCTCAACATAAAGCGCGTTCTTTACGACTTCGGCGAACTTCTCGGCGCCGTTGACGCGGATGAATTCATCAGGGTCTTTGCCGTCAGGTACCTTGGCGATCTTTATCCTGATCTTAAGGCCCGAAAGCTTTGTAAGATATGCGAGCATCATCTTGATAGCGCGGATCGCGGCCTTCTGGCCTGCACCGTCGGCATCAAAGAAGAATACGACTTCCTCGCAGTATCTCGCACAAAGCTTTAACTGGCTGTCGGTAAATGACGTGCCAAGTGCTGCAACGGTATTGCGGAAACCGGCCTTGTGCATTGCGATGGCATCCATGTAGCCTTCTACGACAATAAGCTGCTTAGACTGTTCCTTCTTTGCGAAGTTCAGCGCGTAAAGATGATTCTGCTTGTTGTAAACAAGCGAATCCGGAGAGTTGATGTATTTGGGCAGCTCATCCTTCTTCAGAGTGCGTCCGCCGAAAGCAATGATGTTCCCGAATGAATCGAATATCGGAAACATAAGCCTGCCTCTGAAAAGCTCGTAGAGTTTTCCGTTCTTATCGGATTTTTTGAAAAGGCCCGAACATTCCATCTCATCTGACGTATATCCCTTTTCGGTGAGATAGTTCGTTAACGCATCCCAGCTGTCTGGCGAATAACCGATGCCGAAATGATCGAGCGTCTGCTTGTCCAGTGCACGTTCCTTTGCATAAGCACGCGCAGGAGCACCGGCATTGGGATCGTTAAGCTGGAGATAGAAGAATTTGGCTGCTTCGTTAAGAAGCTCCTTGACTCTCTTGGTCTTCTCCCTGCTCTTCTCATTTCCTGCTTCATCACGTGAGTCGGGAACGTCGATTCCGTAAAGAGACCCTAAGAACCTGATGGCTTCAGGATAGTTCAGGTGCTCGATCTCCATTATGAAGCTGATAGCGTTTCCGCCCTTGCCGCAGCCGAAGCACTTATAGATATTCTTTGAAGGATTTACGGAAAAAGACGGCGTCTTCTCATGATGGAACGGACAAAGGCCCCACATGTTGCCGCCCTTTCGGTTAAGCGAGACATATCTCCCCACGACCGATTCGATATCAGCCTTGAGAAGGATCTCGTCGATCACGCTTTCGGGTATCATTCCCAATTTCCGGTTCTCCTTAAACATAAACGGCCCGGAACATGCCGGGCCGGATGATTCCTGATTCGGATGACAAGTTCTGCCTTATGGCATTACTGTCACTCCTCGTCCTTCTTTTTCTTGCTGCCGAAAAGGCCCTTCTTCTCGGGAGCGGGGTCTTTCTTGACGGATCCGTCAGGATTGAGCCTGTCGCGCTTAACTACTGTGGAGATAGCGCTCTTTGTAAATGTAACAAGCGTATTTGCTGCGGAGGTAGAGATTGTGATCT
>JAEEGL011181315.1_pt1 | contig 10995 bp, 9 predicted proteins | sample 9134231 | NCBI WGS metagenome assembly JAEEGL01 (sample SAMN16246548, study PRJNA631951) | gut metagenome | biome: gut microbiome; feature: rumen; material: fiber-attached | host: Bos | place: Iran: Karaj | collected 2018-10 | reverse complement strand
TGTCTTTGATACAAAGATGGCCGCATTTCATGACCAGCTCCGGCTCCTTTACGATGAGTCCAATGAAAAGCTCTGGAAAGAAGGCCATATAAAGCATTATCACGTCAATGATTATGGCGGGGGCTACATGGATTGGGCCAATCTAAGGACACTTCCCATCGGTAAGGGACATGTGGATTTTGACGAATTCTTCGCTTTTATAAAAAAGACCGGTTATGATGATACATTCACTCTCGAATCAACTGCTTTTGACAAGACCGGTACCGTGGATACCGAAATGCTTAACAGGCAGGTTGAATACATAAGAGAGAAAATTTAGAATGAATCCCATATCCACTGCATACTTACAACGAACATTATAGCATGGCGTCAACATGTTGGAAATAAACTTAAACCGGGAGGATTATTATTTTTCCTTCAGGATCGCTCTCCGCGTTTTATTTCCTCCCAGCAGATCTGGGCTTCTTTAATCTTTTCGGATACATTTTCGGGCAGATTCCGGGATATTTCAAGAGAAAAAAGCGAATCTATAGCGGCGACTGCCCCACGCCCCAGTTCGTCATACATTGTAGGCTTATAATCACTGTTGCCATGCCAGAATTTGATCCTGTTGTCGATCTCATTTGTTGGATTCCTGTCAAATTTCTTAGCCTGTGAATAGGCTTCGCTGATACAGGATCGCATATTGTCATGATCGTCAAGGCAGGCGAGACACATAGCTTTGATCATCATAAGGACGGCGGTCATTTTGGTTAAATAACTGATCTGATTGTTGCCGGTAGCATTGTAAAGAGCCAAACACCAGTCGATAACATCCCTTGCTTCCCTGATGTTTTGTTTTTCCCCTGTCATAACCAGAGCTATAGCCATATTGCTGGATACCTGAAGGCTTTTTATGAGGATCGACACGATAGCCTTGGTGTACTTTTCCAATGCTTTTTCTGTCTGGCCGCTGTTCATAAGTATCATTGCGATATTAACATCCGCAATTCCCATATAATTTATGCGCTCAAGCTCCTTCAGGGCATCTTCGGGGTTGTTCTTACTCTTTAATTCCGCAATATTCAAACGTATGGAAAATTCACTTTCATCCGGATCTTCATTCTGAGAAATATATTTTAATGCGTTTTCGTAGAGCTCTATGGCTTTCCGGATATACTGCGGCAGGTTATTTTCTGCGGATACTACATGATATGTCTTGGCGCAGGTAAGGATCACTTTGAAATTCCCGGGATATCTGACAAGAGCCTTTTCTGCTTCCGACACTGCCTCCGCGTGTCGGTTTTCTTTTACAAGTAAATCGAGCTTTTCTACTATGTCATTCACACTTTTTGAAGAGACATTGTATCCGAGCAAAACATCCATTGATATACTGAAAAAATCCGCCAGACCGGCAAGGGTAAGAATATCGGGAATGGTATTTCCGCTTTCCCATTTGGATACCGCTCCCACTGTCACGCCGAATGCCTCTGCAAGTTCTTCCTGGGTCAGATTCATTTCTTTTCGATGTTTTTTGATATTCTCTCCAATATTAAGTTGCATTTGGTTCTCCCTCTTTCTTTTCCAAAGCCGGTTTTGTGATCATGGTTGCCAGAAGAACGATAGTCGCAAATACCGAGCTTAAGATGATCATTACAATTGTGCTGACATGGGATACTGCCATGCTGACAAATAAGGAACCTATCGGCATGGCTGCTGTTGATGATGAATTAAACACGGCGGATGCCCTAGCCATATAAGCCGGATCCACCGATTTCATAAACTGGATCCCAATGATTCCGCCAAGCAAAGACGCTGCCATCAGTATTGTAAAGAAACATAAACTTGCGATAACATAACAGGCAACCCTGTTTCCGGCAAAAACATTTCCCAAAGTTATTCCTGCGATGCCGATGCTGAGAGCTCCGATACCGATGCAGGTGATCTTCAACGGAGAAAGCCTCTTTGACAATGCCGGTATGATCGAAGCTCCCACAATACTTCCTACGGAGCCGAAGACACCTGCAATACTCAACAGTTCGCTTCCCATCATAAAAATCTCGGAAATAATAGGTGCCTGAAGTGCATTTATGGGAACAAGCATTAAATTCAATGCTATGCAAAGAAGGCAAAAGTTCCTGACTACCGGCGAACCGATCACATATTTTATACCCTCCCTGAAAAGTGACAAAAGGTCCTTTCTTCCTGTGACGTCCGCTGATTCATTTTTCTGATCGACAGTCCCGCTGCATTTTATATTCATGGAAGCAATAAGCAGAGTCGCTATAATAAATGTCAGGACATCTATGATCATAGCCACCGGCAGACCAAGGGAAGAAATGATAATTCCTGCCACACCGGTACCTACCAAAGATGCCGCTCCCGAAAGCATTTTATCTAGACTCACACCTGCGGTCACATGTTCCTTTCTGACTGTCTGTACGGTAAATGCGGAAGCGGCCGGGAGGTTAAAAGATTCAATAGTGGTGATAAGAAGAGTTGCAACGGCCATGATCGGTGCATTTACCAGCTCAAATCTGTTCAATAAAGCAAATGCGGCGATAACTGCGGCACGCATCAGGTGAGTAAAAATGACAACCTTTTTTTTGTTCATTTTCTCTACTATCGCACCGGCAAAGGGCTGGACTATAACGTTTGGCAACATGTTTAATCCAAACACGATTGCCGACCACGCCGCACTGTGGGTTATCTGATATATCAGCCATGTAAAAGCAATGGCATCGATGGAATCGCCGAAGCGGTTAATTGCGTTTGAAAATAACAGTTTTCGGTATGTGGGTATACTCAGGATTTCTTTAAACGATGTATTTTTCTCTTTCATAATGAAACCTCCGTTTCCGTTTATGAGTGAACTTTCGGCAGAAGCTCACGTTATGGCTTCATTTTAAAAGAGAACTATATGTAATATAATACACTCCCTATATTGGCATTACAATAAAAACTTTCCCATCAGGAAAGTACGATTGCTCAAAAAACGATCATTAACCGGTCAAAAAATAAGAAGAAAAAAGAATAAAAATAGGATATTATCATGATAACCTGTTAACTCAGATCTATGATCGGAACGGAGGATAAAATGGTAGATGTAAAAGGACGCTGGGCACTGATCACAGGTGCATCCAGAGGAATCGGCAAAGGGGTTGCGCTTTTCATGGCAAAGAAGGGATGCAATCTTATATTACAGGGCAGAAAAGCTGAAAACTGTGAGGCTACATTAAAAGAGGTAACCGCTCTCGGAGTCGAGGCATACGCGGTAGGTGCGGAACTGTCAAATCCTGATGAGGTAAAGCAGATGCTGGACGAGATCGACAAGAAAGGGACTCCGGTTGATATCGTGTTTAACAATGCCGGAGTGCAGGTTGCGTACAGAACAGATTACTTAAAGACTCCTGTGTCGGATTATGAGCAGAGCTTTTTGATAAACACTATCGCTCCGATGATGATATGCTATCATTTTCTTCCCAAGATGGCTGAAAAGGGATTTGGCAGGATCATCAATACTACGAGCGGAATAAGACGGGAGCCGGAACAGGCCGGATATTCGGCAAGTAAAGCAGCTCTTGACAAAGTCACCATGGATCTTGCAAACGTTTATGACGGGACTGATGTTATGATCAATATCACTGATCCCGGCTGGTGCAGGACCGATCTTGGCGGACCGAATGCTCCCAATGCTCCCGAGAGTTCATTGCCCGGAGTGGTGGTAGGAGCGTTTGTGGACGATAAAAAATCGGGCCGTGATTTTGCGGCAGGCCTTTTCCATGGCATGAGTCTGGAGGAAGCGGTAAAATATGCGGAGTCTGATGTTCCTAAATATCTCGGATCATTGGACTGATAATAAAAGGGACAGGCATCAGGCCTGTCCCTTCATTTCTTTTTTGATCTGATACATATTCATGTCGGCACGCATTACCACTTCGCGGATCGATTCATCCGGATTAACCCAGGCAGATCCGACAGCCACGGAAAGCGGATTGTGAAGCCTGCGGTCGTTGTACGATCTAAGGCATTCTTGAAGTGCCGAAGCATCGGATTCAAAATTCTCTTTTTTGCAATCTTTATATAGTAGGATAAATTCGTCTCCGCCAAACCGGTAAATTCCCATGGCGTGAGCAGCCAATCGCCGGATTTCTTTGCTTGTGAGCCATATCAGGATATCCCCCTCCAGGTGACCGTAATTATCGTTGGTCTCTTTTAAATTGTTGATATCACAAATGATTGCCGAAATCTCGCCGGCATTATGCTTTTCGGAATACTTTTCAAGATCCCTCTCATAACAGTTTCTGTTCTTCACTCCCGTACTGAAATCGATCATTGCTCTGTTTTCGAACTTTACGACAGGATTTTCGATCGCGAAAAATACACCAAGGCTGCCGATGGTTAAAACGCTTCCTGTGATCAAGAATTCCGGCACCAGAATCTGAACGATCAGAAGGATAATACATATTATCGACAAAGGAAGAAGTGTCACCAGGACATTGGCATCAAGCTTCTTTCGGTTGATGATGAGCACTATATCTGATATTAAAAACATAATGAGTCCCGTGGCAAAGCAGATTGTAGGACCTGTGCCGGCACTGTATTTCGTACCGTTACCCTGCAGGTATGAAATGTGAAAGATGAACATCGATACTACACAAAGTAAGAATAAGACTCCCGATATTATAAGGATCGGCCGCGCTTTTCTCCTGGGCAGGATGTTTAGCATAATATATCTGAAAAAAGTGTAGGTAAAACCAACCGAGAAAACGAAAAATATGATGTGACAGGCGTCGTTGACTATCGGGTTGACAGTTTCGGAATTGACGGTATATTCGGTAATAATGGCAAAAAGATTGTGGCCGATAGAGCAAAAAGCAAAAGTATTAAAAGTAAAACTCCTTTTTCCCTGCTTCCGTTGACAGTAGGATGAATAGATGATGAGGAATACCAGGATTATAATATTGCTTACTTCGGGCCGTATAACAATAGATAAATTCGGCATAGCCATCCTCCTTTCTGAGGTAGAAATATTATAGCTTAAAACGCAGATAAAGAAAAGAAAAACAATAATAAAAGAGGATACGGCGGCGAATCGTCAGAAAATTCTATAAAATTGTCTGTGCGCGTCCTTTTGTAAAAAAACCTATGTAAATATGGATAATTATATAGACAATTCACCCTCCCCTAAAGTATAATACATAATACTACTCGTGGTTATTTCCTAATAGGAGGGCACATATTTGAGAAGCATAAAGACAAAAATGCTGGTTACACTTTTGCCTCTGTTTGCGCTGGTTTTAATGTTTATGGCTCTATTCAGCCTGCAACAAAGCAGAAAGATCATTACGGAACAGGCTAAAGACGTTGCTGACGGGAAGCTCGAATCGGTCATTAACGAAATGGACGGAGCTCTTGAGGTCGTCCGCTATACTGCGCTTGATATTGCCAGTGCCGTATCGTCAACTTATACTGCGGCCGATCAGAGTACTTACGAACTGATGCTTACACGCATCATTGAGAGTAATGATATGATATCCGGCTCAGGACTATGGTTTGAACCATACAAGTTTGATCCGTCCCTAAAGTATTTTGGTCCTTATTACTACAGGGACGGCAACGAGATCGTTCTTACCATGGATTACAGCAACGAAGACTATGATTATTTTGGGGAGGAGTACTATATTAATGCGACAAAGCTTGGATTTGGTGAGGCTCAGATCACCGATCCTTATTACGATCCGGTATCCGCTACGGTCATGGCCACATGCTCCGCACCCATTTTTGATGAAAACAAGGTCTATATAGGCTGCGTTACGGTTGATATACAGCTCGGAACTATAGAAGAGACTGTAGGAAATATCACTATGGGAAGAACCGGCTCAGCCATGCTCACCACTTCGAGCGGTGTGTATCTCTATCACAAGGACACATCAAAATCGGAAAACGGTGATAACATTCTTGAAGACCCCAATGCATCATTGGCTGCGCTGGGAAATACAGTGCTTGCAAACAATAATGGTGAGAGTTCATATACAGACGGCGGCGTTAAATATGATGTATTTTACTCCACACTCCCGGAGGTCGACTGGAAGCTTATGCTTCAGATCGATGATAAGGAACTCCTGGAAAACGTCAACAAAATGTTCAATATAATGATCATCATCCTTGTTGTGGCACTTATAGTCGGCGCACTGGTTATATTCTTTATCGTCAGCGCTATCACAAAACAGCTTGCCAAAGTATCAGTATTTGCGGGAGAGCTTGCCTCCGGAGATTTCACGATTCCTCAGCTCAATGTCAGATCTAAGGATGAGGTCGGCAGGGTAAGTACAGCACTTAACGATATGTATTCCGCAAACAAAACCATTATACAGGGCATTGCCAAGGAATCATATGATGTTAATGAGGTGTCAACAACTCTCGGGGCTATGTCCGAGGAACTCAACGCAGAGTTTGAAAAGATCCGCTCAAACATGGAAGTCGTTAACGATGCCATGATGATGACAGGCGCAGCTACTGAAGAGGTAAGTGCATCCGTAACGGATGTGAACGAATCCGTCAGAGGTCTTGCGGAAGAGACTGTTACCACTAAGAAGGAAGTCGACCGTATCACCAAACGCGCCAAGGAAATCCAGGAAAAGAGCAGCAAAGCTCATGATGAAGCTATCGCCATTGCGGAACTCAGGAGAGAAGATCTCCAGAGGGCAAATGAGAAAGCCGCGGTTGTTAATGAGATAGATACACTTGCTTCCACAATTTCAGAGATCGCAGAGCAGATAAATCTTCTGTCGCTTAACGCCTCCATAGAAGCAGCCAGGGCAGGCGAAGCAGGAAGAGGATTTGCGGTTGTTGCTACCGAGATCAATAAACTGGCATCAGAGACGGCAAGTGCTGTAGAAAAGATCAAAGGAACGACCAACGAGATCCAGAATGCATTTATGGATATGGCTGATGGCTCAAATAAGCTGCTCACCTTTGTTACCGAGACGGTTACCCCCGACTATGACAACTTTGTTGATGTCGGTCACCAGTACGGGGAAGATGCAGCGCTCTTTGGCAAGCTTGCCGCCCAGATCGAAGAGATGACTGAGATGATCAGAAACTCCATGAATGAAGTAAATGAGGCGGTTGCGAGCATAGCAGAATCGACACAGGATACTTCAAGTAAATCCGCTGAGATCACTGATTCCGTTAATAATGTTTCAGGTGCGGTGGAAAGTGTTGCAAATATGGCTCAGGAGCAGCAGAAGACTGCCTACAACCTTATCGATATAGTAAACAAGTTTAAACTCGAATGATCGTGAAAAGCTTTTTCACTGATCACAAATACGACCCTCCAAGTATGGAGGGTCGTTCAGTTGTAATAGGATAGGAGACCTTAAATGGCTAAAGAAAAACCCGTCAAAAGACTTCCTATATTCGTCATTATTTTGATTTCGATAGTACTGCCGTTACTTTTGACTATATCGTATAGCTGCATCGAATCGTTTTGCGTTCATAACCACAAAGAGATGCCGTATCAAAGGACTGTTTGGGGCGGAGAATGCAGAGAAGAAGTGGGAATATTTTGGAGCGTTTTTTATCTTGAGCCTATGACCAGCGTTGATGATCCCGAACCTTCCTACCCTCCGAAAATCTCATTCAATTTAAAGAAATTCCTACTGATCAATGTGTGCAGCGCATTTGTTTTATGGGTAATCCTTTCTCTGATAAACAGGTATTATAAACCCGTGATAATTGCGGTGGGAAGCATTGTTACGGTTTATCTTGTCATATTCATAGGTAAGAAGGTTAAAAAGGCCTGGGAGGATACTCCTGTTGAACTGACTAGCATAACAGTCATCACTTCAGATGTGCACCCCGGCATATACAATAGTATGTTTTACCCTCACGAAACCTGCTGTCTGGTGCCTGCCGGAAAAGAGAATCGTTTTGGATATCTGGAAAATCATTATATGAGCGAAGATAATATCACCCAGCCGGGGACTATAACGGGAAAAGAACTGAAAAATATTATAGCCGCCGCTAAAAAAGTTAAAGAGAACACAGATACAGACTATAACAAAGAATTTGTTTATAAAATGGTTGTTGTCTACAAAACTAAAGACGGATATGAATCCGTGAAGACTCAAGGATATGGGGATTTTCCGGAATGCTGGGGAGATTTCATAAATTTGATCAACATTACATGCGGGTTAGATTATCTTAGAACGGATCCGGAAGCGGTACAACTTACTCCTGAATGGTTTAGTGAAACTTTTGGAATATACGATGATGACTTGATTGAGTATTCTTCGGTAGAGGAATACCTGGAAAAGAAAAAAATAACCATGAAAAACGTCAGCGGCATGAATTCATCCGGTGATTATTTCTGCTTCCGACCCGGGAAGAATAATCCGGCATTGAAGAATGAAGAGTGACGCTGCCTGCAAATATATTCAGGAGATGTAAAGGAGCAAAACTGTAGATATGATCCGTTCGGAAAAAGATTTCATTCACACAAAAGAGGCAGGCACTGATGAACTAAGACTGATCTTTGACACTATCCCGGATCAGTTTGACAAATACCGTCCGAGATACAGTGAAGAGCTTTTTGCGTTTTTAAACAGTAAAGCTGAGATAGGGAAAAGTAAAAGAGTATTGGAAATTGGTCCCGGTACCGGGCAGGCAACTGAGCCTGTTCTTAGGACCGGCTGTGAATATCACGCCATAGAACTGGGCGAGCACCTTTACCGGAAGATGAAGGAGAAATATGATAAGTTTCCGAATTTCAACATCGTAAACGATGACTTTATCACCCATAATTTCGGGGATCTCAGATTTGATATGATATATTCGGCGGCCACAATACAATGGATCCCCGAGGAAATCGCATTTAACAAGACCTTCGAGCTTCTTAAGCCCGGCGGAACTCTTGCCATGATGCTCACTCAGTCGGAGTACCGGTCAAATGACGAAATGCTTTATGATAAGATACAGGCATTGTATGACAAGTATTACAAACCTGCCATCCCCTATCGCCAGGGAGGCTTTCGTTATACCGCCGCTTCCGAGTATGGGTATTCTGATGTGGAAAGATACGAATTTAAGGGCAGGCGAGAGTTTACCGCAGACGAATATGTAGCTTTCAGCGGAACCCATTGCGATCATATCGTAATTCCCGAAGATATCAGAAAGGTATTTTTTGAAGGCCTTAGAAATGCTGTATTGGATGCTGGCAACAAGATCGTATTTAACGATACTTACGTGTTATATCTCACAAAAAAACCTCAGGCAAAATAATGAGCCTTCCAAATTTGTTACTGCTACAAAAAGAATTGAACCCTCCAAATATGGAGGGTTCTTCTATTAAACCGGATAATCTTTCTATGCTTCATTTACAAGTTTCCCGGTTATATGCTCTATATCCAGTTCCAGACAGCATACACGTGGAAAGGCATTTCTCATTTCCCTTTCAAGATATGCTTCATCATCGGTAAACTTTCGGCATAGACAAGAGCAGATCTCCTTTTTCTTTTCAACATCTGTAACTTCGCGAATCCGTCCGAACGCTATTACGCTACGGATATTAAGAGCCCACTCGCCTTCTTTTCGATAGCCCTTATCCATCACACAGTAGCTTACCTTATCACACTTTGATATCGCATCAAGCTTATGGCCTTCCTTCGCACAATGAAAGTAAAGCTTCCCGTCACTCTCCGAATACCAATGATCCAACGGGACACCATATGGATATCCATCATCTCCAAGAACAGATAACACGCCCCTGAGTTCATTCTTCAGGATCTCTATACATTCCTCGTTTGAAATCTGCTGCTTAAAGCGCCTCATTTCTCTGAACATCTATCCTTAATCCTTTCTCTTACATTCATATAAGAAGTTATAACAACTTCCACTGATCATAGTCTACTTTTATATTTTAGCACGAACGGTTTTCTTCAGTAGGGCAAGAGCTGCATAATGAAGGATCTCAAACTTTTCGGGTGCGATCTTATCAAGGAGTTTTCTGTGCTCATCATCCCATTTTGCGAGCTCTTCCCCGGTCAGGGATGCACCGACTCCGCGGCATGCCTTCATTCTCCCGTGCCAGGTTTCTTTAGTGAAGGGTACCCTAAGGTCATATTCTTCATGATCTTCAAGTTCAAAATAATCATACGTCACATCAGGGATATGAATAGGATGCTTTGTTTCTCCGGCTCCCGACCACTTAGGACTATACTTTAGAACCAGATCTTCACTTGCACCCGCAATCTTGTCCTCATACGGAAGCCATGCCATATAAAGGATCAGAAGCCTTCCGTTTGGTTTCAATAGTTCTGCCAATTTAGGCATGACCTTTTCATGATCAAAATACCAGAAACACTGACAGGCTGTGATCACATCAAAACTGCCTGCCGGAAAATCGATTGCTTCTGTAGGTACAGCATAAAAAGAAATCTTCATGCCTGCTTCATCCGACAGGAGTTTTGCCTGCTCTATCTGCTCCGGAGAGATATCCGTCCCTGTCCAATTTGCACCATATCGGTACATATTACGCGGCAGCACTCCCGTGCCTGTTCCGAGATCAAGGACATTCTGTCCATCCTTACATAGACCTCGGTCTATAATCTTTTTATAGAATTCTTCCGGATAAATATCCCTGTATTTTGCGTATTCCTCTGAGGTTCTTCCCCAGTCAAATGCCTTACCGTCATCTATACGACTGTCAGTTATTACCATAATGATCCTCTTTGAGCTACAATTATCAATATTGTTGATTATCCCTGCGGATTAATCGGGTATAATCGACTTTTATTATAACACATTCCCGGGATTCCAACTATCTGCCGGATCATATCTGAAGGATTCCCTCTTTGCTATGAACGCTATTTCTACATCATCCGAGCAGATCAGTAATATTATCGATACGATCAACAATACCGCAGACCAGACAAATATATCAAACTCAAATATATTTGAGCACGTCCATCTGATGGTCCGCATGCTCGAACTCATCCAGAATGGGACACGGCA
>JAEEGL010406101.1_pt1 | contig 10995 bp, 6 predicted proteins | sample 9134231 | NCBI WGS metagenome assembly JAEEGL01 (sample SAMN16246548, study PRJNA631951) | gut metagenome | biome: gut microbiome; feature: rumen; material: fiber-attached | host: Bos | place: Iran: Karaj | collected 2018-10 | reverse complement strand
AATATTTTTTTTTTTTTTTTTCTGCTTTATGCTGGAGTCTTTCTTATAATTTCTGCATTGCTTTTTCTTGCTTTTTCATCCTGAACAAAGTTTATACTTATTTTTGCACTTTCAGCATCCAAGAATTTATTTGCCATATTAAATGACCTACCCATTGTATTTGCACATTGGAATGCTAGTTTTTCTATAAAGGCATTATCTACTGTTGAATCTTCAACTCTATAAATACCTTTTGATAATGTTTTTAACCATAATTGTCCATTATTACTATAAGAAATATCGGTAACGTCATCGTTATCTAGATATTTTTGTAATTCGCCGAAATCAACTTGGGAAAACATTGACTCATGCATAATTATTCAGCTTCCCCAGTGTTATCGTCTACAAAACCATTATCATCTGAATAGATTGTTACAGTATTAGCATCTATAAAATCTACTAAGAATTGTGTACTAACTTGTGTTTCTCCTTCAGTTGGAACTAATCCACCATGTGGTACTAAGATTAATTCAACACCATAATTAGTTTTCATATATTGTGCTTTTGTTAAAATAATGAAAAGTTCAGGTTGTAAACCAAATAATATAAATGCTGGTTTTCTATCTTCTTCTGTATTTTCGAAAACATGTTTACCATTTTCATCTTTAACAGCTAAAACTTCAATGTTTTCAAATAATTTACCAATCATTACTTGTTTTAACTCATTTTCAGCTTTCATATAAATATCAATTTTATTTCCTGGATAAATTGAGTTACCATATGTTGATTCCATAGAAACTTTAAATTGAACTGGAATTTCACCATCTTTTACTTCTGTAAAAGCTGAATCAGGTAATTCTGCTTTATCAACAACCATTTGTTTATAAAACATACTACCTTCAGGGATAACTGAGTTAACATTAGTATATTTACCAGTTAATTGACCTACTGATCTAATAGCATTTCCTTTTACTGAAATACTTGGTACTGAGATTGTTGTAATTAAATCTCTAGTAATTTCTGTTCTTGGTTGAATTGTTTTAGCAGCAACCGGCATTTGAACAGGACTAACTGCCTTATTAATTGTGTAATTGTAAGCAAAATATAATAATGCTACAATTGCAACTACACCTAATATTGTTACGGTGTTTTTGTTTTTAAAAAATCTTTTTAATGAAATAACAAAATTATTCATAAATTCACCCTTTCTAACTTTTCAGATTTTTTAACCTAATTTTATATATCTATCACATGTATATAATTTACATTTTGTTGAATAACTATTAGCTTTTGTACAAACACAAGTTACAGCAAATCTTCCATTATTATGCATTCCACTTTCATCCATGCTAGAAGTATATTGATCATGGAATGGATAATTTTTATTTCCTTTATAATAACGTTCTGGAACATGGTTATCCTCGGTAGTTCCGCCTTTTAGTACTTGATAATCTTGACAAGTATATTGAACACAAGTTTCTTTTCCACTAGTTATAGATTTTTTAGAACATTTACAAACTCTTTTACTATTTGTTCCTGTACTACTTGCATTATAACTATAAGTTTGTGTTTTTGAACTACTTTTTACCCATGTTACATTTTTTCCATTAGAAGTACTTCCAGTAAATTTTTCTTCAAAAGACACACTTATATTTACATATTGTGTTGTTGCTTGTTGTGATTGTGAAGAACTACTTGAACTACTAGAACTACTTGATGAACTAGAATTATTAGCTGTGTTTGATACTCTTACATACTTTTGACATGTATATTTTCCAGTAGAATTTTTAGTACATACAATTTTATATCTACCATTATCTGCTACTGAATCATCTCTATCAGAAGTATATTCGCCACCTTCTTTTTCCCAGTGTGTATTTTGATTCAATTGTGTTGGAATATTTATTACAACGCTTTGACTAGCTTCTACAATTGTATCATAGTGGCAGAAGTCCTTTGGCATTTCTAATATTGCATCTAATCTATCGATAAGATTGAAATTAAGAACTTCATCCATACCACTATTTTTTTCTACACTTGATATTGCAAGGCTAACTTTAGGCGGTTCCTCACTAACATCATAAATTTCTATTACATAATCTCTAGATAATTGTGCACTTTGTGCAAATCGTCTAACAAAATTTTCAACAAATTTTTCTTGGTCTATTCTAATTAAACCTTTTTCGCGATAATAAGCAAGGTCAATCGCATCTATCATTGCACCTTCTGTTGCTTCTTTTAATAATACATAGTTATGTTCACTTGTATTTGTTAATGATTGAAAGAAGAATACTATTAGTATTGATACAACCCCAAATACAAATATCATAATTCCCCAAAACGACTCTTTCACTTATTATCACCTCTTCTCATAAAAATCTCCTGGTTTACAACCACTTAAATTTTCAGTTAATGCGCAACTTCTGCTGTAATCAACTGCTTTGATAGAGGTTAAATCGTTTGTAACGTTGCTGCCGTCTATTGCGGCTCCACCTCTTATATAAACACTCTTACAATGTCTACCTGTGCCTTCATCACAAATTAAATTATAGTCACCGTAAGTAGTTATACTATTATAGAAACGTATTTTCTTAACTATTGAAGGAGTTAACCTTATTGTATATAAAGGAGTTAATTTATATACTTGATCAGTTGTTACACCTCTATTATTTGTAATGACTTTTTGTACCAAGGCGTTATTACTTGAACAGTCAGTACCATCACACCAGTTAATACCTGTATTACGTACAGAACCATCTTCATCTAGGAAAGGTTTTGATAATGAAATTGGTCGATAAACAGGTTCAACACATGGTTCACTAACCCCGCCTTCACATATATATTCATTAGTACATAAATCTTCTTCAAATTTTGGTTTTATTATACTTCCAGTAAATTCAGCTTTTAGTTTTACAACTACTGATTTACCTTTTTCATTAAATGCTATAGGTAAATGTGAGCCTATCATTACTGAGTTAATATTTTTTTCTTTTTCACTGAATGAATTTTTATTAACATATTTATATACATCTGTATCAGGTAATGTGAATATGAAGTTTCTTGTTGCTTGAGCTGTATATATTTCATTTTTAGCATTTGCAAATATATTCATAGTTTGATTTGAACAAGTTAATTTACCATGACCACCATTAGCCCAGTCAAATGGTAAATCACATTTACTATAAGTGTATAATTCAAATTTAAAGTTATTTGCTGTTCCAACAGAAACTGAATCAGTTAAATATGTTGAAACTGCATATGGATTTCCATCTTCACCATTTAGATAATCTAAATGTAATTTAACCTCATAATCACTATATGTTCTCATTTGTTCATCAACTTTGAAACATTTTTGGAAATTTTCAATTACGTTTTCATATGCTTTCTTAGCATCTGTCAATCTTTTCTTTGTTTGTTCTACTTCTTTTTTATAAACTTTTTCATAATAATCATCTTTGTTTTCACAAGTCTTAGTTGTTTGTGCAGCTTGTGTTTTTGAATCATTTACTGCATATTGATATGTTTGTACAGTTTGTGAATTATATCTTGTGTAATTTTTATTTGAACAATATTCGTATTTACAAGTTGGACTATCTGTTTCTCCTGTTGTAGAAGATTTTAAGTAAGCTTTTGTACCAGTATTAGTACCACTTATATTTATAGAACTACTACATGAATAACTCTTACATTTATACCCACCTGTTGTTGATTCACAATCTTTACCAGCTGTTTTATTATATATACAAGTTGTTCCTGATAATGTGTAGTCATCATTTCCACAAGAATATGTTGGATCTGGTTTTACACTACAATATTGTTCTGATTCAGATAAAGTTACTGTTCTTGAACATGTACATGTTCCATCAGAAACAGTACCACCTGCATTTCTACATTTAGTATTTGATGTATACGTTCCAGATACACCACTACAATTTGCAACATAAGATTTACTAGTGTATCCTTCACAATATGTCGTACATGCAGGAGAATTAGCGACAGTACCTGATTTAGTATCAAGAGTTGTTGTAACCCATTTTCCCGATGGACAATCAGATTGACTATATGTTCCTTGCGTCTTTGTCGCATCATATGAATTATGATATACCCATGTAAATGAAATTTGTGATTTTGCTAATACTTTATCATCTTTTGTTGCATCACAACATGTTTCTTTTTCATTTGCACTACCTAAATATTTTTCATTCTTACAATCACATTCTCCATTAACACCGCTTTCATTTTTAGTGTTAATTTTTGCTTGATTATTATTTAATGGAATTTTTGCTTTTGAATAAGCTTCATAAGCAGCTTCTAATTCTGCTTTTGCAGCTTTCAAATCTGATTCAAATTGCTTTATATCAACTTTATTAATTCTACATGTTAATACTGTATTAATTTTTGGTTGTATAGCACTTGTTGGTATATATCTACCACCTTGAACACTTAATGTACTCTTTTTAGGATAATCATATTCTACTTTTTGAGTACAAAGAACAGGACAGTACTCACTTCCTAAATCTTCATATAAATATCCATCATATGTTGGACCACCAAGTTCATTTTTAACAATACATTTTAATACTGAATCACTAACAGTAAATAATGTTGAATCTTCACCATTAACTGTATCAACTGTTTTACCAGTACTAAATGCATCTCCATTACAATCTGGACATTGTGGTGAAACTGTATAACTACAGAATTCTCTTGAAGACTTACATAATGAATAAAATCTTTCAGGTTCATTAATAGCTAAATAACTTGGTACTGAACCATATGGTCTAAGTAAAATTTGATCATTTTCACCAAATGAATCAATTTCTTCACTACAACAATCAGCAAATACTTTATCATCCACTTTCATTTTTGAAAGTGAACATTTTTTTTCATTACATGCTGGTTGATTTTTATACCAAGCAGTTTTTGATAAATCAGATTGACTTTTTACTCCATTAACAAATGTATCTTTATAAGTTGCTAATTTTTCTTTTGCTGTTGCTCCATAATTACTATATAAGCAACAATTCTTTTCTTCACCATTTATGTATTGAGTAGCTTGTGTTTTATCACCATTCCATACACAAGATGGTGTACATAAAGCTAAGTATTTAGAACTTGATTCAAATTCTTCCTTACTATCATAAGTACTATTTTTTGCTCTTTCATCATCATTTTTACCATAAGATTCCCATTTACAGCAATCATATTTTTTTCCATTAATTGATATTAGTGTATCTTCTACTTTTGTAGCTTTATCTAAAACACTATATGAACAATAATCTGTTACTGTTTCTTGACAAATATTAATTTTTAATTTTCCGTTTTCAGCAAAGTTAGGAGGTGCAGGTTGTAATATTCTATCTAAATTATTTTTTTGATTTAATGTTTGAGCTAAAGCTTTATCATATGAATCAATATCACAACATTTCTTTATTGTAACTCTTTCACCTTCATATACTATTTTATTTTTATCTTTATTAAGTTTTTTCTCATCAACTAAACCTTCTGAAATTTTTTTATCCCATTCTAATAATTTATTAAAATCTTCTTCACTACATTTTTTATTTGAAGGAAGACAATATAAATCACTAAATTTTAGACCAAAATTATCTTTTGTTATATCGTCTGGTAGTTGATTTTCACCATAATTTTCATAATGACAGCAATATTCATATGTTCTTTTAGTATTTTTATCAACATATGTTGGTGCATCTTTTTTTAGAATTGGTACTGGTCTAGTATTAGGATTAGCTTCACCATCTGCTACGATAGCATTATATTCATTAATTGAACATCCATAACAATAATTTTTAACTTTTTCTTCAAAGTCTTCTTTTTTAAGCTTATCCAAAGAAGATGTACCATCACTTTTTTTATAAGCGTCATAATCACAGCACGTTCTTAATTTTACTTGTTTTCCCTTAATTGTAATCATAGTGGTGTCAAGATTATCGCCTCTAAGTATCATTTTATATTGCTCTTCACCACATTCATCAATTTTATCTGGGCAATATGTCTTATAATTAGGGTTCTTCTTCCAATTAAGTAATTCCTTACTTTGTTCACCTACTGGTTTTGTACTATCATAATCTTCCCATCTTTTAACATTTTCTGCATCATCATAACAACAATAATCTGGTAAAAGCATGTCTAATACTGGAGCAGTAGGTCTATCCATTCCTTTTTCATAATGGCATTTTCCATCTTCCCATTGAAAATTTAAGTGAGCAATATTAAGACCATATGCATAGTCATCATTTTGTATCAATTTATATGCTTTCTCATAATCAGTTATTTTTTCCCACTTCGTAAATTTTGGGAAAGTTGTATCTACACCTTTTGAACCATCTAAATATTTAGATGCATCTTGAAAATTTACGTTCGAAATATATTTATATTCAACATTTAACTCAGCTAAATTTGAAATTGTATCAGTATAATATACTGGTTTATGTGTTGTACTATTTAATAAATTTTTTAAGGTAGTAAGAAGATTAAAATATTCTGCACCTGCACCTGCCGTACAATATTTATAATAATTTTCATAATAAGCTGGATCAGCAGGTGGGGCATTACAAACAACATTATCAGTTGTTTCACCGTTACCTCCCCATCTAAAACCTAAATATTTCAAAAAACCATCTGTAGATGTAACATCTTTTAAAGTTACACCATTTCCTTTTCGACATACTGGATCACCTTTATACCAATCATCTTCGTCGCCTGTCCATATTGTAAAAATTGGTTCAATCATGATATATGTTCTATCTACTAATCTCAAATATTTTTTTAAATTTTCTGTATTAGAATCATTTAGCGAGCAATTTCTATTAGGATCTTCTTTTTTTCTTGTTTTACTATCTGATGGATTACATGCATATATGTTTTTTACATTAGCTATATCTGCAAGGAAAGTCATTAATTTATAAAAATCACTTCTACCAAACTCTGCTAAAAGATCCTCATCATGTAAAGGTTCTAATGAACTTTTAGTGTTGTCAAATATATCTTTAAATTTATTGCCAACACTTGTAAAACTTATTCTTGCTGTACCATCACTAGAAGGACTTCCAAGAGTGGTATAAGCTTGTTTTGAAGGAGTTTGAGCATTATATGCGTAAGGAGCCGTATTTCCTAACTTGTTTTTATGTTCTGAGTCATATAAGCAATCTTTACATTCGCCAAATATTCTATCGTATATTGAAATTGTTTTCCAAGAATTTTTTCCAGTCTTTTCTATTAATGAAATACGATAACCATAAGGATTAGTAGTTCCTGTTAAACTTCCTTTAGCATTTGTACATGAATTATCTCCTGCTCTACTTTTTCCAGAACCAAACGCACCATCTGCTGATTTGTATGAATATTGTTCACCTAAAGCAATCTTACTATTACCAAAGAAAAGTACACAAATTGTTAAAATAAACATAAATTTTTTTTTGATTTTGGACATAACTATCTACTCCTTCTTTTAGTTTATCTTGTTATTTTTTCAATTTACTATTAGTTTCATCAACTTAAATAATTCCTAATAAATTTGTTATATATACTATCACAACACTATATTTTTTTATGTAATTATATGTAGCATTTATTAGTATACCGTCCTTAGATTGACACTATCCTATTAAAAATTGTACCACACTATTTTATATATTTCAATTAGAAAAGTTAAAAAAATAGAAAATTGCTATTATTTAACTACAGGATGGTAAAAATTAACAACCCTTATAGTACTTGCAAAAACAATTAAATTCCTAATAACGATGTATCAATAGTAAAAATAATTTTAGATATATAGATACTATCTAAAATTTATCATCTTTATTAGCAACTAAAAAAATTAAAACTGAAATATTTAAATTATTTTGCAATAATAAAAAAGCAACTGATTATTTCAGTTGCTTTTATTCCTAATTTTTCTAAACTTTTTTATTTATATTATTTCACTTTTTTCTTTAAATTTGTTATTGGATTTACCTCTGGATATGCCGCATCTAATTCATCTGCATAGTTATGACTACTAGGCATACTATTTAAAACAGTTCTATTTACAAAGAAATTTTCTAAACCTAAAACATAATTTTTATATATATATCCAATTCCTGTATTATTAAATACCTCATCACTGAAACTATATATATTTTCGTTCTTTTCAAAATATGATACTTCATTATATAAATCTAAAGTATAAACCATAAGTTCTGCAACTGCAAGATTTCCTTTTGTAACACTATCTTGATCTTGTCTAGTTACATCTCTATTAATCATAGGCTTAGATAAATTATAAATATATTCCATACTTTTTTGTACTTTTGAATTTAAACAAAGATCTTTAAATTGTACCATTTCTTTTTGGGTTCTACCTGTTTCATCATATACATGTTCTTCCCATCCAAAATTTTCAAAATTTTCATAGCTATATCCTTCAACTCTTTCACCAATTAAAGTATCAAGTAATTCTGCCTTACTTTCTAATTCTTTTTTACTATTTACATTAAATATAGTAAGTACATCTTCTTCTTTTACAAAATCCATATTAGCTGTTGCTACTAAAACTCTTATTTCTTCTTCTGAATATTTTGGATATTTTTTGCATAATTCTTTAATCTTAGCTTCTACTTGTTCAACAGTAATAGTTTCATCTACTACTTCTTCATACCCGTATTCTTCTCCAATAGCTACAATAGCATCAACATTACTTGTATTATTAATTTCTTCAATAATAGCTTGTTTTTCAGTACTATTTAAATCATTATTACTATTAATATAATATATAATAGCACTTCTTGTTTGATCTAATACAGTTGTTACTTTCTTTAATTGTTTAACATAGCTTGTTTTTGCTTTTTTAGATTTACTTTTAGTCTTAGCTGCATATATTTTTTCAATACCTTCATCTTTAATATTTTCTAATTTTGATAAATTATAATCAGAATATTCATTTTTAGTTACTAAAGATTTATAAGACTTAAGTAAGCTTTTCTCCATTTTCTTTTGATATTTAACTAATATAGATGGTTTTACACTATTTAATAATTCCTTATATTCATTATAAGTATCATTTATACTAGTTTTATCCTTACAAGTTTTAATAGCTTTTACTCCTTTATTATAGTACTTAGTTAATTTACTATATTCTTTAGTAGAATAATAACTTTTACTATAATATTTGTATACTTTTTCCAAGTTCTTTAAAGCTTTAGACTTACTGCTTTCTAAAGCATCTTTAGTAGTTTCTGCAGCGTATACTACTGTAGTACCACTATCAACTACCTTTGGAGCACCAACAGTTAAAACCGCAACTAAACCTACTCCAAATACCGCTTTTGTAGTTTTTTCTTTTACTAAAGAAACACCTTTGGCAAAAATTTCCTTTATATTTTCATTTATTATTCCCATTAACACAATCCTCCCTTAATAAATGTTGCAATATATACTATCACATATTTATTAAAATATCAAATTACATCCAATCACTTAAATAATAACACAAAACTTAATACTTTTCAACTTTGAAATTTTAATTTATATATTATATTACAATTATTTACATATTTTATTAAAAATGGTATTATTTAATTATAAGGAGGATGTAGTATGAATAATTTTTGTGGAAACTGTGGAAAAGAAATTACTGGAGATACTAAATTTTGTGGAAATTGTGGAGCACCAGTTAATCAAGTACAACAACCAGTATATAATCAACCACAATATAATCAATATGAACAAGTAAAACCAAATAATGGTTCAACTGCTGGTATGGTTTTAGGTATAATAGCAGCTGCTTGGGCTTTATTATCATTATTAGCAGTAGATCAAATTAAACCTGAAATAATTAAATTAACTTATGAATATGGATCATTTACTGTACCTATGGCTATTGGATTTTCTATAGGATATAACTTACTTTCATTTATATTAGGTTGTATTGGTTTACCAATTTCTATTTCTGCGTTAAAAAAACAAAAAACAAATAAAAACATAGCAGGTGTTGCTCTTAATGGTTCAGCTCTAGCAATCGCACTTATAATTACAATTTATGTATTAACACTTGTTTAAGAATCTTAATGATTCTTTTTTTATAAAAAAAACTATTGAAAATTCAATAGTTTTATTTTATACCTAATTCATCAAAACTTTTTCTTTGTCTCATTCCATTTATATACTCACTAGCTTTTTTAACAGTTTCATAATTTGGTTCCATTACCCATAATTTAGATCCTGTACCATAACTATAAGTATAATTACTTGAATCTGATCCATTTAAATTATAAGTTTTAATAGTCCATTTAGGTTTTTTATCTAATTGTAAATTAACTAATGTAGTTATATCTTTAGTTTCAAAGTTAGTTTCAAGACAATCAGCTAATGATTCTAATATTGAAGTATAATTTCTTAACATATCTAACTTATCACCAGTCATTTTCTTAATAATAGCTGTTATAACATCTTGTTGATTTTGAATACGATGTCTATCTCCAGTAGAATAAGCTTTTCTTTCTCTAGCAAAAGCTAAAGCTAATTTACCATCCATATGATTCATTCCTTCTTTTACAACAACTCCACCGCTATGTAATGGTGTAAATGTTTTATCAGAATAAACATCAATTCCACCTATTTTATCAACTAATTTAGTAACAGTTGTAAATCCAACTTTAACATAATAATCTACTTTTATATCCATTAAATCTTGAATTGTATTAATAGACATATCAATTCCATAATAACCTGCATGTGTTAGCTTATCTTTATAACCTGTTGTACCATGTAATTGTACATAATAATCTCTTGGTATTGATACCATTAATATTTCATATGTATTTGGATTAATTGTTATTAACATATTAACGTCACAATTACTTCTTTTTGATATTTTTCCTCTTGAATCACTACCAGCCAAGAAAATAGTAAATACTTCTTTTTTAACATCTATATTAGGATGAGATAATGTGTTTTCTTTTTTTACTTTTATATCTATTTCATAAAGAAATTTTTTTTTTTTGATATATTTTT
>JAEEGL010297724.1_pt1 | contig 10995 bp, 6 predicted proteins | sample 9134231 | NCBI WGS metagenome assembly JAEEGL01 (sample SAMN16246548, study PRJNA631951) | gut metagenome | biome: gut microbiome; feature: rumen; material: fiber-attached | host: Bos | place: Iran: Karaj | collected 2018-10 | reverse complement strand
GCTTATCTAACAGGGCGTTCTCCACACTGTAGAGATAGATGTTTTTGAGATAATGTACCATCACATTGAATGGTGGCCACTCTTGACGCACTTCAGAATACCACTCGAACAAATCCATGTTGCCCTTGGAGGAATTGCAAGTTTTACAGACCATAATGATGTTGTCCATCTCATTGACTCCACCTTTACTTCTGGGGAATACATGGTCTTTGGTCAGTTTTGTTGGTTCCATCTCCTTACCGCAATACCAGCAGTAATCGTTCTGCTTTATCTTCGTGATGTTGAACTCGAAAAGGTCGTGAATATTCCATCGTTCTTCCTTATAAGCCTTGAACGCTTTGGCACGAATCATATAGCACATACGGTTATACCGCTGCACACCGTTATTCAGCGCATAGTGCAACATCTGTATGTTGGCGTAAGACCAATACAAGTACTCACCGAAATTTGCGTATGTCCGTTCCTTCTTTGCCATCTAAGCTTCTACGTTGTCATTGTCAGATAAAGCGACTCCAAATTCACGAATAGTATCTTCGCTATCTAAGCCAGCTACAGCTTTACCCATTGCTTTTTCAATACACCTGATAATCTGTTTAGTTCTATCTATGAAATAGTCATCGAAGTTATCAGCAGAGAGATAATCGTAATTAATCTTATGTGACTCTATTGCCTTCACGATTTTCTCATCATCAAGCCCCTTACCTGCCATTGTTCTGATGTAGATGCTTGGGGCATGGCCTCCAATTGACCTATTAGAACTGGCATAGATTGGAGTTTTGTTGATAACAGAGTTCCATTTCTTCGGAGGATAGTTCTGGCTTCTGCAATAGGTCTGAGGGAAAATGTGGTGAATATCTGCCTCTTCATCGATATACGATGCAATATCCATACGGTTGCCCGTCATGAAGTCCAATGGTGAATCCTGTAAAATCAACGCCATTATGCCTTTATATGCCGCACTATTACGCGTCTGCATCGTCAGAAGTCGTGTAGGCTGTAGGCTTGCTCTATACACAGTATCTGGCATATCGCCACCACTCATCCATCTTAGCACGCCTTGAATATCCAAAGCAAAGCGGGCTTCGTTGGCACCACCATATTGTTCTCCAAATACACCACACCAGTACCACTTGGCTAGTTTTTCTTGGTTAGGACCAAGTGCAAGCAGATGTCCGTTATCCCTGTCGTAAGAGAAGATAGCAGCAAGAGGAGTCAGTTGAGACGAATATGGAAGATCTCTGGAGCGGAATATTCCTTGATGAACGAGGAAATCAGCAGCCTCACAGAAGCCCTGTACCAGAGAATCACGATACTTCTTATAATCCTCTAAATCCAGTTTCAGAATGTCTTTCTTCTTACAAGTAACAGCTATGCGCTCATCATCACCTGACTTAATTCTGCGATAATACGTTACCAGCAGCGTCATAGCAGCCAGAAAGTTCGCACCTGTAATCTCTGTAAGTAGTTCTCCATTGACTTTTCCCTTAAAGGTGGCCTGTGCATTCTTCCAATCATCACGCAGCTTGAAACCGTCGGCAGCGAAGGTTGCTGTAACCAGTTCGAACACAGTCAAGGGTACACCACCAGTATTAACATTCTCGAAAATCTGACATACAGCCTCTTTAGGCGTTTCTTTGTCAAGCTGAATAACTGGCATGTTATAGGCAATGATGGGGCGTAGAATCTTCTGCGAGAATTCTCGGAACAGCAGGCTGTATTCCCTGTTGTTCCCATAATACTCCTCCATTTCATACCGCCAATCATCAGTATCATTGGGCGAAAACGTGATATTCAAAGGGAACATCAGGTTCTCAAACTCTTTCTCTTTTGTAGAAAGATCCAATAGAATTGTTCTGCCAATGTCAGTAGTCAGTTGCTTCTTTTCTGATACGGAGATAATAGCATCAAGGCGATCAGTATTAGGGTCAAGGCATTTCTTGATATCAAGATAGTAATAACGCTTGATGGTCTTATCCCTTTCTGTTTCCAAACGGGTGACAGTAGCACCTTTACTCTTCAATACCTGATAAAGCGTTGTGAGTCGCTGCTGGCCGTCAAGCACCAACCATTCAGGTATCACTTCCTCGGTAGAAGTCACACCTTCAAATTTTCTATAACTGAACCTTACCTGTTCACCGCCATTAGCCAAAAACATAGCGGCACCCATAGGAAAACCTGATGTGATACTTTCTATGAGTTTACATATCTTGGTATCGTCCCAAACCCAACTGCGCTGAAAGTCTGGTAACTGTGCCTTGCCGTCCTCTACCATCTTCAAGAGGTCGTCAAGTTTCTTGTCGTGAGATTCTACTGCCATAGACATTTTGCTACAATTATAAAACAAATACTGTTTCGTCACCACATATATTGCGGATTTTCATGCGAAGAGGCTTGCGCTCATCAAGTGTGCGAATGGTGCCATCCCAATAGTTCTGGCTCTTCTCGCCATTATTATAACGCACGCGACTGTCAGTTTCTATTTTCAGTTCCATATCGCTGTGCCATTCGTCTTGTTCCTCAGCAGATGTGCAGTCGAGGCTTATCCATTCAATGCACTCCAATCCTTCATCACTCACTTTAATTGGTGTGAAAGGCTTCTTCTCTTTTTCATCCTCTGTGGCTTGGAGTATCTGCTCTTGTGTCTTCTGATTGAATTCTTCTATCTTCTTCAGCACACGGTCACAATGGAAGCTGTCGATGCTGATCTGCCATGCCTGAAATATATCGTCATTTACTTCTGACAATGTCCAGCGAGCATCGTCAGCCATAATAAAGCTGTCAAGCTTAGGCTTCAGGTCTTGGAAATCTATTTCTATTGGGAAATAGTTCTCTGTGGTAGTAAACTTCTTGATTTCTTCCAAGTCTTCTACATCTATATAATAGACGATTACCTTCTTGGTATTCTCAGGCAGGTCGGGCATGGCCTCATGAATAATGCGACGCATCAGATGCTTGCTCAGTACACGAGTGGTGGGGTCTGTCAGATTAGGGATATACACAGGCACCAGCCCGTACTTTGAGTCGTTAATACCACCTTCCCACATCTTATCAAGGCTGTCTTCGTTACGCAAACCCTTTATCACGCGCTTGATACTATCCATCGTTTGGGCAGGATTACGATAAAGAGTAACGCCATCCTTCACTTCCAACACATCAAACTTTGCACCGTTGTTCTTCAGACGGTCGCGGGCAGTCTCAATGCTATTCAAGCCGACATCACAAGTGATAAACTTTCGTCCAAGTTTGTTGGCAACTGTAGCAGTTACGCCACTGCCACAGAAGAAGTCGGCAACAAGCATACCTTCACTGCTACTGGCCTTGATGATGCGTTCCAAAAGGGATACTGGCTTCTGGGTGGCATAGTCAACGGATTCTTTTGCTGAATTATTGACTTTATCAATATTCCAGATATCACTGTCATACTCAATATTCCAAACATCATCAACAACAACTCCCTCCTTTAACGCATCCTCAATGTACCTTTTGATTCTATTACCATTTCCTGCATCAGATAATACATAATGCCTCCCATCTTCATCAATGTGTACTTTTTGTTTTCTTTTCTTTACATATTCTTCTTCAGAACTCCATTGTTCATAAAATGATTGGAAATCAGTTCCTTCAGAATCATTAGAGTAAAATAAAATGATATCGTGACGCTTTTCAAAACTATTTTTCAGTTTTTTGTTCCATCCTGAATAATGCCATATGATATCATTCCTGAAATTAGCCTCTCCAAATATCTCGTCCATAAGTATTTTAACATAATGACCAATATGCCAATCCAAATGCACATATATACTGGCGTTCTCGCTCATGATGCTCTTGATGGCCAACAAGTTCTCATACATCCAGTTTAAGTAGCGTTCTTTCTCCCATTTGTCGCCATACATTTTCTCTTCAAAAGCACGCAACTCTTCAAACTCGGGCAATGTCTGCTCCACTTGCGCTATGGCTTCTGCAACCTTTGGATTCCTGCGCAGGAATACCTTTTTGGCATAGTCAGCGCCACTGGCAAAGGGAGGGTCGATGTAAACCAAATCAACCATGACACCTTTCTCTTTCAGATAGGCACATACAGAAACGCACTCGCCTCGCAAGAGAAGATTCTCATTGGAGCCACCGTTTACTTGCTCTGTACGGGTAACTTCGTACAACGGCATACCTCGCTCAATGTGTGTCTCCAATTCGCTATCACCTTGATAACTCAACATGTGACGAGTACGACGGAAACAATTCAAAACAGCCTGTCCTTGCAGAGGCTGTGGGTCGTATGAAACGTATTTTATAGCCATATATTTTAGTCTTTAAAAAATGATTTGATTTTGTTTGTTGTCTCTTCTAATAAATAGTTGGGGCGGTCTCTTGTGATTTTGGACTCTTTCAGATAAAGGAAGTCGAAATGTTCACTATTGTCACTAATGAACTTCTTCATAAATGCTTCCTTATCTTTGAAACTGTCTTCATACACCTTGCCTTTTGTCTCTATTATCAATACTCGACGAGCTTTTCCATCACTTCCACGCTGCAGCATCAGAAAGTCCGGATAATAGTGCTGGATGCGTTGCCACACGCCATCCACCTGCTTGTAACACTCAATACCAAAATCGGAAATGGTGTCGTCACCGTTGAAATAGACTTCAAGGTGAAGGCCTTTGAAGCAGTCATCTCTCAGCAGGGCAATCAGTTGGTCTGCGAAATACTTACGCTCCAGATTGCTGTCGAAATGGTAAGGAAGGTAATGATAAGTGAAATTACGTTCTGGACATAAATTTGTTTTTGTCGTTTTCAGAACTTCCTTCATTTCAGGATGCTCATTGATTAAATTGTCAATTTGTGCATTTTTTCTATCTTCCTCTACGATAAGACGTACCCGCTCTGCATCAGGATAATAAATACTCGACGAACTTACCGCAATAGGATTTTTCAATTCTTCTGGTTTTATCCACATCAACTTTGCTTCTCGCAACTCTGTCTTTTCTGTCACCTCGTCGGTGCATACAGGAACAAAAGCCTGACGGATCTTGCTGCGGATGCGTTGCTGGACATATTCATTGTTAAAGAATCTTTGCCCATCTTTCTCTATAGTTATCTTCGAAAAGATGTCTTGCAGTTCTGTAGTGTATTCAAGAAGTTTCGGATAGGTAAGTGTGCAGAAACTCTCGCGCTCTATCTCGTATAGCCAAGACTTAAAATCTGCAACTTGGTCGCTCTCAAATTCATGAACAGAAATCGACTCTTGCCCGGAGAAGCCTGTACTGCTATGAACGAAACGAGTATTCCGCTTAACTAACAATTGCTCATCAGACAACATCTCATGAGTCTTGGGGGCTTCCTTTTTAGGAGTGTATGTAACACAGAACTGCATATACTCTATGAGCGGCAGTTCTAGCGTATTCATGCGAGAGTGGCGTAGAATGACAACTTTCTCTTTCTTCTGTTTCTTGTTCAGTTCGTCAATATCGGTCTCTTGGAATTTCTTTAGTTGGTCATTCAGCACTTTGGCGTTCTGATTGTTGAGCCAGATAAGTGCAGTTTCGTCATTGGAATCTACCTCACGCAGACAACGGCAAGAGGTTTGCATCACTTTATTCTGTGCACAAGAGCCTTTCATTGGAAGGATAACACTGGTAAGGCTACGGCAGTCCCAACCCTCTTTGCCAATACCAACCAATAATATAATGCGGACTTTGGATATCTCACTGTCTAAAGAATCAAACTCCACTTGCGCCTCTTTTGGTAGTTTGTAACTGCTATTACTATCACTGTAGAATTTTAAAATGGCAGTATTGGGCGCATAACCATACTCTGCGACCAAGTTCGCAACTTGGGGATATACGATTTCCTCTAAAGTTTTGATATTGGGGCAGTATATCGCCTGTTTTGCACAGGTTCCATTTTGATAGACAGTGTCTTTATAGAGATTAAAGAAGTCTCTGACACCACTGTCTATGATAGTTCCTAAATCAGCATTCTCATGCTTCACTATTGGATTCTTCAGGAAGTTGGCAACGGCATCTACAAGAGCATAGTGACAGACAACATTGGAGAGATTCTGATTCTTCATCTCCAATTCTTCAGAAACAGGAATCTTATCTGCTGTTTCTAGGAAAGGTGTGCCGGAGAAACCAAGCATATATTTGAAGTTCTGGCTTTCTGTCCACTTATCAATAACCCTTCGCAACTTAATGTCACCATCAGCCACGTGATGTACCTCATCTACAAAAATAGCCAAATTAGGTATATCTCCAATCACACGCCTCAATTCTCTGCCCTTCAAAATCATGTTTCGCTCGTCCTCTGGAAACAAGCTCAGTTCTTCAAGTGTCAGCAGGTCATTTTCCGCACGGTTAAGAATCACTTTCTCTGCATTGGTGATAGCAACTAATCCAAATGTGTCGCCCGACAAGAGATGCGTATTGATTTTCTGAGCATTCGGATTTTTGACGATATTGGAGCCCTTGGCACTACTTGCTTCGTCGAGCACTTCAAACTTCACTTGGCGCTTCAACTGAATGGCAGTTTCTTCAGGGAGAATCCATGAAGGGTCGAAGCGCATGATGTTCTTTAAGCTCGGTAGTATGCTGGTTTTTAATCCAGAGGGAGCAAATATCATAAAGTTATGGGCAAACACGGGATTGTCTGATTCGTTTTGAGCGAAATACAAATCCAAATAGATGAAGGCTGCCATCAAGTACGTCTTTCCTGCTCCCATCGGAAGGCTATAGAGGTAGTCAGCATAATCAACATCATAGAATATTTTGTTGATAATCTGATTGTAGTTTATTATCTCTGCATGAGCCTTGATATACTCCTCTAATTTTGGTGACAGTTGTTCACCATTTTTGCGCTTCAATTTTGAATATTCATAAAGCGCAGCGGCTGCTTTGTCTGCGAGCAGTTTATTTCTCACAGTATCAGTGAGCGGTTCTTCGCGAATATCAAGAGTGTTGAAAAATCCCTGAGAAAACAATTGCTTTAAGGGCTGGTTGCCACAGACAATCTTCAGATAGAGGAAGGTCTTGATGGCATCAATCTGGGCATCGCGCATCTTACCTCGCTGCTCGATATATTGTATGACATCCTTCACCGTACAATCCGGTGAGGACAGCCATTCATCTCGTTTCTTTTCTATGAGTTTATAGAACATATTCTATCTATACAATTTTTTACTTCTTGTTACTTCTTCTTATCTTCTTGCTTCCGGCTTGCTATCGGCTTTCATCTTCGAGCCATCTCCGAAGGTATAAGCCTAATGACAGTTTCAAGTTTGACCTTCGGTCGAGTCTGCTCACGCTCGGCAATGCCAGAAAACGTGCTTTCGTCATTACCCTCGTTCACCCGCAGCCTTCTTACCCTATCGAGAGACTATCGAACGCCTATCCTACGTCTATCTACGTCCTTGCTACGATATAGTTTGAAGCTTTTCTCTACCATTATCAGTTAGCGCATATTTCTGTTTCGGATTGTTTGGAACATCCTTTATCGTCGGTTCTTCTATAAATTTAAGTATTCTTCCCATTTGCTTTTCCTATTTTATAGTAAAACTGGTGGTGTTATGATTCGTCACCAAGTGCCATCCTTATCTGTACGCTGAATATACTTAAAGGTCAACTGCAATGCAGTAATGAAGATTCTGTTATCATTCATATTTTGTTATATAGCTCTTGCTGATTAACAATCTCCAAGAGCCCAGTATTATTGCTTCCACTTTATTGATTATCAATATTATCCACCTTGCTCATCAAGCGTTTGGTTTCCTTCAACTCCTTTTGCAAGAGGCGCACACGCTCAGCCAATTGCTCTTGGCTTGGTAAGGCATCTTTGATTCTAATGTTGTTGTATGTTGCAACACCCATTGGAGTGTTTATACCATTAAACGACCATTGAACATCAATCTTATCCATATCGGAGCAGACAAGCAAGCCGATTGTAGGATTTTCATCGTCAGTCTTCAACAATTCGTCAACGGCATTCACGTAATAGTTCAACTTGCCTGCAAACTCTGGCTCAAATGGCTTGGCTTTCAGTTCACAAACGACGTAGCAACGCAGGCGAATGTGATAAAACAACAAGTCTATCTTGCGTGAACGTCCTCCCACAACAAGTTCCTTCTGCCTACCAAGAAAAGCAAAACCTGTTCCCATTTCCAATAAAAGGTCTGTCACATTCTTTGTGAGGGCTTCTTCCAACTCAGCCTCGTCATAAATCTCATGCTCTATCGTTGCAAAGCCAAAATCATAGTTTTCTTTCAGAACTTCCTGAACGAGCTTGCTTTGCAATGCCGGCAGATGGTCGGTAAAGTTGTTGACTATCTTGCCTTGATGCTCATAGAGGTTTGCCTTAATGCTGTTAGCAAGAGAATTACGACTTAATCCTTGCTCTATAGTTTTACCAACATAGAATAATGCTTCATCTATGGATTTACATTTCGTTATTATCTCAACATGATGCCGCCAAGGTACTAACGCAAATGGCAATGGAAATTCTCCACCAACATGGTGGAGTTTCTCTGAACTCAATTCTGCACCAACTTGGTGCATTTTTGTTATATATTGATTTTCAGCCTTTTGTAATTCTCCAACAGCTCGTTGGAGTTTTCCTTCTGAATCACCATCGGTATAGAACAGATACCACTTTTTCATGTACCACAGATTGGAAGTAGAGAATCCATCCGCATCAGGAAACTCTCGCTTCAAATCTAAGCTTACTTGTTCGACAACTCCTGCACCCCAACGCTCTTCGGCTTTCTTCTGTACCAAGTCACGACCCAGTTGCCAGTTGAACAGAAGTTTCTCCGCATTTACCTTGACTGCAGCTTTTACCTGTGCGGAACGATAGCGACTCTTAATATCCGCTATCCAATCCACATAGGCCGCATCTATGTGAATGTCGTGTGACTTCACGATATATGGTTCAACCTGTGGCTGTATGTCTTTATTTTCTTGCGCCATTTCTTAAAGTTATGTGATTCAACTTTATTCTATTTTTAAGTTCTATGCAAATATATCGACATTTTTTGAAAAGATAAACTGTTTGATGAATAGAATTCAACGGATTGAATTTCTGCCAAAAAACACCAAAACCGAAATAATGGTAATTCTTTCCGCAACAGATATATCCGCTCCAAAAAGCAAAATATCTATTTTTGCAGTGTAACATAAAAATAGTTAAAATGAATAAACTGAAATCAATAATTCTTGCAGTTTCGGCTTTGCTGGTCGGGGCAAGTTGCAATGGTCAAACAACTAAAAATCAAAACAATATGAGCAAATCAATCGTCATTTTCTTTTCCCACGCGGGCGACAACTACTCGGTGGGTAACGTCAAGGTTGGCAACACGAAAATTGTGGCCGACTACATTTCAGAACTCACAGGTGCGGCTCAATATGAGATTGTTACGCACAAGTACGACGGAATGGCATACACGCCGCTCACCCGTCTGGCTCAAGAAGAAGCCAACAAAGGGGAACTTCCTCCATACGAAGGCAAGGCACCCGACCTGTCGCAGTACGACACAGTGTTCATCGGCGGGCCTGTTTGGTGGGGAACCTATCCGCAGGTAATGTTCACGCTGTTCAAAGACATCAACCTCGACGGCAAAACCGTCTATCCGTTCACCACGCACGAAGGCAGCGGCCTGGCAAGTTGCGTGAGCGACGTGAAGAAAGCTTTTCCCAAAGCCAACGTGAAAAACGGCTTCTCGATTTACGGACACGAAGTCCGCACCGAAAAGGCAAAGGTTGAGAAATGGCTGAAATCGATTGGGTATTAATGAATTACGACGGCGTGCCTGAGTTATGAAGAATGTATATATAAAGAATCACATAAATCACACAACAAAAAATTTGCTCGAAAATCAATATTACAATAAATTTGATATATTTGAGCAATTAAAACTTATACCATGAAGAAAATCATCATTATTGACGGTGGCCCACGCAAGACATTCAACACAGCATCAATGCTCAAGAAATTTGCTGAAGGAGCAAGTTCAATCAGCAATGAAATTGAAGTGAAGAGTTACCGATTATACGGCATTGATTACAAGGGCTGCATGTCGTGCATGGCATGCAAAATCAAAGGTAAAGCGGTGAATGTGTGCAAGTTTAAGGACGCACTTACGCCAATTTTGGAAGAAATAGCAGAAGCTGACGGGCTTGTACTTGGTTCGCCTAACTATTTCGGTGAAATCAGCGGTCAAATGCGTACGTTCCTTGAACGATTGGCTTTCCCTTGGCTCTCGTACAACGACTACAGCAATACAGCGCCCAAACGAATGCCAGTAGTGCTGATTGAAACGCAAAACGGCACCAAAGAACGTAACAACTGCAACGGCTACGGTTCAATGGAATATTGCATTACCCAAGCCCTCGGAGAACCGGAAAAACTGATTGCCTACAACACATATCAAGTTAAAAACTACAACAACTATGAATTGGCAGGTTTTTCGGAAGAAGCGAAACGGCAGTACCGCGATGAGCATTGGGAAGACGATTTGCAACAAGCCTACGATGCAGGACGGCGAATGGCGGAGAAAATCATTAGCAGATAAATTCCGCTAATTCAAAATCTGATTCATCTATAAATCAATCATTCTTGCGTACCTCACCGCTATTGATTTGTAGTCTTAAATCTTTCGCCCACAAAACCAAACGATTCTGTACCTTCAACCAAGTCGATATGCCTGAACAAAGGCGGTGTGGGTTCAAGATTGTAATAGTCGAGCTCGGCTATCGGAAGGCTGAAATAGACCAACTTGTCGTAGCTTGTGTAGAGGCGTGACAAGACGGGATTGTTGTCATAAATCCAACGCTTTGTTTCGTCATCAACATTGAAGTTCACAATTCCAGAACAACGTACGGAAATTTGCCCAGCAAACGACAAAATCTCAACGTTCGGATTCGTCTTTAACTCTTTGAATACAGCCTTTTCAGCAGATGTGGCAAAATACAAAGTCGTATTTTCCTGTTTCATTATCTGGAAGATACGAAT
>JAEEGL010118799.1_pt1 | contig 10995 bp, 6 predicted proteins | sample 9134231 | NCBI WGS metagenome assembly JAEEGL01 (sample SAMN16246548, study PRJNA631951) | gut metagenome | biome: gut microbiome; feature: rumen; material: fiber-attached | host: Bos | place: Iran: Karaj | collected 2018-10 | reverse complement strand
TAGCTGATATGTTAGATAATTCAGAATTAGAACCTATATATGAAGAAACTAAATATGAAAGTCATGTAATTTATAAATTTAAGAATGAAAAACCATATACTATATCTAGAAAAGATAATGGGGCATGGGTAGTTAAAGGTGAAGAAATAGAAAAACTTTTACTTATGACTAAATTATATGAAGATGAAGCCGTTGATAGATTTGCTCGTAAATTACGTGGTATGGGCGTTGAAGATGAATTAGAAAGAATGGGAGCTAAACCTGGAGATGATGTTGAAATATTAGATTTCACATTTACTTTTAAAGAATAGTATACCTATTCTTTTTTTTATTTGATATAATAATTTAGTAAGGTAGTGATAATGTGAAATCAATATATAAACTTTTATTAACTTTATTATTAATACCTTCTGTGGTATTAGCTAAATCAGGTCAATCTATGGATATTGTAACAATTCTTTTTATAGAAGCATTTATTACTATTCATATGACTATCTTTGTTCATATTCCAATAGCAAAAGTTTTAGCTGGTGATCCAACTGGACAATCTAAAAAATATAAGAGTATTCTTGAAACATTTGTTGTTGGTAGAATTATGATTCTTTTATTAGGTAATGCATTATTTGGCGCTGGTATGATGGCTTTTGACTTTGGTTTCTTATTCTTTGGAGCATTTGTTTTGATGCCAATTTTTGTTATGATTGGTAAATCTAAAACAGGAGCTAGTGTATTAGATAATACTTCTAATGCTGCAGTATCAACTCCTTTATATAGTGTAAGTAATGTAACAATGGTTAGAGATTTTGCTACTTCTGCTTTTATTGCTAAAGAGATAACTGTTCGACCATTTGCAGAAGATAATTGGTATGAAACAACTGCTTATTTTGCTAAAAAAAGACAATTGACTTATAAAGTATGCTATTCTTGTAAGTCTATAAATAAAATAGATAATGAATTCTGTACTAATTGTGGGGTTGGTCTTACTGAGGAGAATATGACTACAAAACCAGGTTATTGTCCTAAATGTCGTGCTAAATTAAATCCTGGTGTTAAGTATTGTGTTAACTGTGGTATTGAAATAGGTAATTACTTTATTGATCCTACTTCAATTAATCATGTTGAAGAAGGAGCAGTAGATTTCTTCTTTAATCAACCTGAAGAAATTATTTTAAGTTCTATTATTGATAAAGAGTTAGAAGAAAATAATTTTGATAAAAAGATGGTTCTTCCTGGTTTAAGAAAGAGAAAGCTATTACTAACGCTTATTTTTGCTATTGTTACATGTATAACAATTAGTTTAGTGTTCTTCCATTTACCAGCTCCTTATTATGCTGTTTATCTAATATTCTTCGTTATATATTTAATTAGTATTAATAATTATGATGTTAAAAAGTATATTTTGAAACAAATAAAGAGTAGGCCGGATGAAAAAATTAATAATGTTGTTGCTAGTGTTGTAGCTAGTGCAGTTCCTAAAAAAACATTTGGTTTCGAGTATTTAGCTATGTTTATTGTAGCTATAGCTCTTCCATTAGCTATTTTTAGTAAACCTCGTATTTTCTATGAAAAAGTAGATGGTGGTTATGCTATGAGATTCTATGCTTTTGGTTGGAGTGAGATGACTAAAGCAACTATTCCGGAAACTTATAAAGGAGAACCAGTTGTTGCCTTAAGAGGTAATGCATTTTCTAATATGTTCTTGCTTAAAAAAGTAGAGTTACCTGATACAATAACGGAAATTAGAGGTCAAGCTTTTAAAAATGATCTTTTCTTAGAAGAAGTTAACATACCTAGCAATTTACAATATTTAGGTGGTGGTGCTTTCTATAATTGTGAAAGTATTAGAGAGATTGTCCTACCTAATACTGTAACGGAAATGGGTGGAGAAACATTCTATGGTGCTTCTAGATTAAAGACTTTAGTATTATCAGATAAACTATTAGAGATTAGAGGTAGTACTTGTGAAGGATGTGTATCTTTAGAAGAAATAACTATACCTGATTCTGTAACTAGAATAGGTGGTCATGCCTTCCATGGTGCATCTTCATTAACAACAGTAAATATTTCTTCTAGTAGTCAATTAAAGACGATTGGATCATCTGCATTTAGAGAATGTTACAGATTAGGTGAAATCTATTTACCTTCTGGCGCAACATATGAAAAAAATTCATTTAAAGGTACAAATGTTCAAATTAAAAAATATTTATTTGATGATAAAGGTAATGTAAGAAAATCAGATCTTAGTGAAAGACATTATTTTTCAACATATTCAAATAATGATCCTAAAGATCCAAATACAGATGGTTTCGTTTTTATAGATTATGAAAATAATAAAAATGTTTTAGTATTAGAATCTGTAAGAACTACTGCTAATGGAGCTTATTCATATAAGTTTGGATATTATGTAAATGATAAGTTGGTAAAAAATGTATTTATTTATTCAACTGATGAAACCAAAATAATAGATGATAATATATATGTTGAAGTAGAGTATACTTCATCTTCATATATTTCACTTAATATATTTTATTCTAAATAGGGGGCTTATTTATGGGGAATGATTTGAAGTTTATACATTTGTTATATGTTCCTACAATGGCATGTAATATGGGATGTAAATACTGTTATTTAGAAGATAATACGGTTGATTTGAAAACTAAATATAATTCTTTAGATACTTTAAAGTATGCTATAGATAAGTTTCGTGAAAGTAATGTTATTCCTTTTAATATTTCTCTACATGGTGGAGAAGTAACGGTTTTAGATAAAAAGGAATTTCATGATTTAATAGAATATATAAGTAATTATTATAAAGAAAATGAAAAGTTGATTACAGATAATGGATTTAAAGTAGGTAATCCTCATATTAAAACAAATCTATATGATTTAAAAAAGCATATAGATACAATTAAAGAATTTAATGTATCTATTAGTGGTAGTTTAGATCTTCCATTATCTCTGCATAGAAAGTATAGAGTTACTAAAGGTGGCAAAGATACATTAGATAGAATATTAGAGAATATTGAATTATTAAGAGATATTCCTAATAAGAAGAAAGTATCAGCAACTATTTTTGAAGAACATTTTGAACATTTAGATGAAATAGTTGAAGATATAAAATATCTGCATAATAATACATGTTTAGATATGAATGATTTTAATTTTATGATTGGTTTTGATTATAATTCATGTGGTTTATTACATGGTTTAAGTCAAGATAAGCAAGTAAAATTATTTAAAAGAATGCATAAAGAATTTGATGGAACTGATTTAGATCTAGGAGTAAATGGTCCATGGTTTGCAGAATTTGGTCCAGAGTATTGTACTAATTGTAATAACTGTGGCGATAAGTTCTTTCTTTTAGAAAAAAACGGTGATATTTATTCTTGTGTAAGAGGTCAAAAAAATCCTGATTATTATTATGGTAATATCTATGATAATAGTGTTTTAGAGATCTTAAATAATGCTAATAGTAAAATATTTATGGCTCATCAAAAACAAGGATTTAATAAGAAATGTAGTAAATGTAAGTATTTATATTTATGTAAGACAGGATGCCCTTTTGTAAAAAATGTATATAAAAGTAATACAAGTTATACATGTTTATTACAACAGGAATTATATAAGAAGAATGGTTATAATGAAGATGCTGAACCGATGGAATCAGCTTATTACTATACTTCGATAATGCATCCTAATGAATCATATTTATATAAGCCTAAGGAAGTATTACCATATCCTTCTTTAAGAGAAATTATAAATAGTGATAGTAATTTAAAAAGTATATATTGTAGTAATTCTTTTATACTTAAAGTTGATGATGTTGAGTATAAGTTAGAATCTCAAGTTTTAAGGAATACGAGAGATATTATTTATTTAAGTAAAAGTAATGATATAAATATATACATGAAAAAAAGTTTAATAGATGATGTATGTGATTATCCAGAAAATAATTCTTTATACATTATGTTATTATCTGGGGATTTGGTTACTTATGGTGATGAGGGTAGAACAAAGCAAAGACATGTTATGACTCATCAAGTTTATAAAGGTGTTTTAGATAGTATAAAATCTGATAAGAGAGGATTCTACAAGTATAATTTAAATGGTTTAATAGAGTTATATAAAAATAATATTTCTTTAGATAAACCTAATAATATCTTTTTTACTACAAGTAGTTTAAGAGATTATCATTATACTAAACAAAAGAATAATGCTTATTATCATATTCAAGCTATTAATTTACCATTTCAAAATATTGAGTTTTATTATATAGATGAGGAGAGATAGTATGGATTACGGAGAATTATCATATAACGAAATAATTAGAAAGAAGAAGGTAATGGATTTAGCATCATATTTCTATTTATCTGACGATTTAATCAATGAGTTATATAACTTTTTATTAACATATTCAGCAGCTTCTATTATATGTGGAAGAGCTAATATGACTTTGTTTAATGGTAATGAAAATGTAAAAACTATTACTGTTCAACCTAAGAATTATAGTTTTGATGCAATTCGTGTTACTAATACGTTATTTTCAGTAACTCCACATTATACTCCAACAACTAGAACTTATGGTGGAGGATCTAGTGGAGGATCTAGTTGGTCTTCTGGTGGAGGTTCATCTAACAATAACAATAATAACAACAATAATAACAATAACAATAATAATAGGTAGGTGGTATTATGCCAATTGTATCTGAAAATTTTCATGTTAAAAAAGTTAGAAGTAAGGGTATAAATATTAAAACGACTTATAAGAATAGTACTACTACTTGTGTTAGAAATTTGGATAATTCTTTTAATGAAGATGTAGATAAAGGTATAAGACTTAGAAAAGAGTATTATAAAGATGGTAGGTTATTATATACAACTACTAAGTTTGATTCTCGTATGGAGTATACCTACATTAATCATGATAATGAAGAAGAAGAGACTAAATGTCCTAACTGTGGAGCTACCGGTAAAGTAAAAGACTTTATAGATGGTTGTCCTTATTGTAGAACGACTTATAATGTTGAATATACAGATAAAGATTTAGGAGCTAAGTATCATTATGATAGAGTACTTAGAAGTAATACATATAGAATTGTTACTTTCTTTGTGGATTTTCTTATTTCTTTTTTGATATGCTTCTATTATTTTAAAACAACAGGTAGAACATTTAATGAATACGATATTTTAAAAGTAGTTGTATATACTTTAATATTAAGTGCTGTTTTATACTATTTATTCTATATAATAGATGGATATATAGTATTACTACCTATTAAGATTTATAAAGATAACGAGAATAAGAAGCAGATGATATTCTGGGATAAAATGGTAGAAGAAAAGGTTGATAAAAAGACTTTCTTTAATAATGTTGATTTTGAGTTGAGTAAATATTTTTATGAAGATACTAGTGATGTAATTGATTTTGATATTCTTGATTATTTGAAATATAGTTATTATAAAGACAAAGATAATCATTTAGTAGTAACAATTAAAATGGATATTAGATTAATTAAATATAATTCTAAAATTGAAGAAGTAAATGAAGATATGGAATTTAGTTTTATTAGATATGAAAGAGAATTATATACTCTAGAAGATGGTAAAAACTATATTAAGTGTCCTCATTGTGGTGGAAGTGTAGATGCTACAAAGGATAGATGTGATCATTGTAGACAAGAACTTAAATATTTCCAAGAATGGAGTTTATTAAAAAAAGACTAGTAAGATGGTCTTTTTTTATGTTAATATTTTATTGGAGGGTATTAAATATGAAATATGATGTTGTAATAATTGGAGCAGGACCTGCGGGATTATTTACTGCTTATGAATTAATAACTAAAAACAAAGATTTAAAAGTAATAATGATAGATAAAGGTTCTAAGGTAAAAAATAGAGTTTGTCCTATGAATAAGAATGGAGTACCTTGTCAAAATTGTAATCCATGTGCTGTTTTAAGTGGTTATGGTGGAGCTGGAACATTCTCTGATGGTAAATTAAACTTTATTCCTAAATTAGGTAAAAGTGATTTAACCAAGTATATGTTAGAATCTGAAGCTAATAAATTAATTGATGAAACAGAAGAGATATTTACTAAGTTTAAAATGGATGCTGAAGTATATCCTTCTAATATGGATGAAGCTAATGAAATTAAAAAACAAGTTGCTATAGCTGGAGCTAAATTACTTGTTATTAAGCAAAAACACTTAGGTAGTGATCATTTACCTGAATATATTGAAGGAATCTCTGAATTCTTAGAGAGTAAGGGAGTTACTTTAGTAGATAGAGCCAATGTAACTGATATTAGAACTATTAATGAATTAGAGCATGAAATTACATATGAAACAGGTAAAAAAGCTACAACTATAACTGGAGAAACAGTTGTAGTAGCTCCTGGTCGTACGGGGGCTAAATGGATTCAAGAATTAGCAGATAAATATGATATTCCTTACTTATCTCAAAGTATTGAAATAGGTGTTAGAGTAGAAGTAAGAAAAGATATTATGGAAGAGATTACTAATGTAATTTATGATCCTACAATATTTATTAAAACTAAAACTTATGGTGATGAAATTAGAACATTCTGTACTAATCCTGGAGGATTTGTAGCTAAAGAAAACTATTATGGATATATTTGTGTTAATGGACATGCTTTAAAAGATGTTAAATCTAATAATACTAACTTTGCTTTCATTTCTAAAGTTAGTTTAACTCAACCAGTAACTAATACAAGATTATATGGTGAATCTATAGCTAGAATTGCTAATGTTTTAGGTGATGGTAAACCAATTATTCAATCTTTGAAAGACTTAAGAAGTGGTAGAAGAAGTGAATGGCATAGAATTAATAAAGGATTTATTGAACCAACATTAAAAGACTGTGTTGCTGGCGATTTAGCATTAGTATTACCGCATCGTATTATTACTAATATTTTAGAGGGATTAGAGACTTTAGATAAAATAATACCTGGTGTTGCTAATGACGATACTTTGTTATATGGACCTGAGATTAAATTCTTTAGTAATGAGATAGAAACAGATAATAAATTTAGATTAAATAATGATAGTATTTACTTTATTGGTGATGGTGCTGGTAAAGCAGGTAATATCGTTACAGCAGCTGCTACTGGACTAGTTGCAGCTAGAGATATTTTAGAGAGAAAAAAAGGCTAATTTTATAGCCTTTTTTTATTGTTATTTATTTACTATTTTTTTTGTATATGATATACTTTTTTATATAGAGTATAGGAAGTGTCGACGCTATGAATAAGAGAAATAAAACTATTATGTTGAATAGTCTTGTATTTTTGTTTTGTGTAATTATTATTATTTTATATTGCTTAACTCCGCCTAAAAAGCCGGAGATTGCTCAGCTTCAAACTTATGAAGTTACTTTTGATACTGATGGTGGATCATTTATTCCGTCAATGAGTATTGAAGAAGGGCATGCTATTGAAGCACCTGATACACCAACAAAAGATGGATACATCTTTGATGGTTGGGAATTAGATGGCGGTTTATATAATTTTAGTGATTTAGTTAATGGAAATATTGTACTAAGAGCTAAATGGAGAGAAGTTACACCTGATACTGTTATATATATTGTTACTTTTGAAACAGATGGTGGTAGTTCTATTCCAGAACAAAATGTTATTGAAAATGAATACGCTTCTAGACCGGGTGATCCTACCAGAGATGGATATGAATTCGTTGAATGGCAATTGAATGGAGTATCATATGATTTTAGTCTACCGGTTACTGGTAATATTACTTTATATGCAATCTGGAATGAGGTTTCAGAACCTGAACCTGATCCTGAAGATGATACTACTTATACTGTAAGATTTGATTTAAATGGTGGCAATGGTAGTGCTCCTCCTAACCAAGAGGTTAGAAAAGGAAGAAGAGCTACTGTTCCAAGTAATCCATCTAGAACTGATTATGTATTTGTTGGATGGAATACTAATAGAAATGCGACGACAGGAAATATTAGAAACTATACTATAAACTCTGACACAACATTCTATGCTATATGGGCTAAGGATGTTAAAACTTATACTGTTACTATTAATTTAGCTGGTGGTACAAAACCTTCAAATTGTGATTTAACTCAAACTGTTGCTGAAGGTGGAAGTCCTTCAGGATGTATATCTGTTACAAGACAAAACTATAATTTTAATGGTTGGACAGATGGATCTAGAACTGAAGATTATTTAAGTAGTTTTACAATTACTAAGAATACTACAATCACTGCTAAGTGGACTCCTAAGACTCAATATACTTATCGAGTTAATGTTGAGTTAAATAATGGAAGTGGATGTAGTGCAATTTCTCAAACAAGTTATGAAACTTCTTTAAGAATAAATCTTACTTGTAGACCTACAGCTCCACATTTTTATCAAACATTTAGTTCATGGACTTTAAATGGAAACAATGTTTCTAGTGTCACATTGACTTCATCTAATCCTACTGCGACTGTTTCTGCTAGTTATAGTACTGATACCTATAAAGTTATTTGTACGAATCCTATAGATCCATTAACAAATCAACCGGATCCTGATAAATGTCTTGTAACATCGAGTCCAGCGCCTTCTGGTTCGGCAGTCTACTATAGAGGTGGAACAAAGGCTGTTGGTTCGAGTCCAATATTAAAAACTCGATTTGATTCTAATGAATTTGACGTTTGTAAAAACGGCGATTGCGTAAATGCAAGTAAATAGATTGGTGGTGGAAATATGAAAAAGAGATATTTTATAATAATACTTGTTGCATTATTCTTATTTATTCCTAGTGTTAATGCAACTACTTATAATTATTATGTTGATTGTAGTGCCGTTGGTTTAGACCCTGATACAGTTGGATTTAACCAAACTGGTGATACTAGATGTATTCCTTCTGAATCATTTGTTGTAGGTACTCGTTTATATGATAGTATTGATCAATTGATTCCAAGGGAATTAGTTGTTGGCTATCAATCTGTTTTAGATGATAATTTCTTTAATGTTTACAATAAAGCTTACGATGATGAATGGTATCAACAATTTACTAATAATAATACTTATCCAATTCCTTATTATGATATTGATGGTTCTAATTTGGAAACAATTTGTATTACTCATGTAAATGGTGAAAAATTACCAGATGCTTATTGCCCATCACCAGATCCAAATCAAATGGCTTTATTTAAAAGCGATAGTGATAATGGACCAGTAAGTCAAAGAGTATTCTTCTCTGAAGGTGATCCTGTTATACCTCCTGTGGCTGGAAGTGTTAGAGGTATGGCGTTTGTATGTTGGACAGCTGAAAATAGCGAGAGCTGCTTTGATTTTGCAAATCAAGTAATGGATGGTGCAGTATTTAATGCTAAATACGAAGCAATTCAATATACTATTAACTATAATGCTAATGGTGGAACTGGAGTTGTTCCAGACTCTACTATATGTGATGCTCCTACAAATAATCAACAAGGTTCATTTAGTGATCCATGTAAGTTTGCTGACAAAGGTAACTTAGCTAAGGTTGGATATGAATTTGCCGGATGGTCATTCACTCGTACTAATGATGATGTTAATGAAGATGGTTATTTCCAAGCTGGAGATAGTGTATTTGATTATTTAGGTGGGGAAACAGAAGTTACTTTATATGCTGTTTGGAGACCATTGCCATTTAAGTTAACATTTAAACAAAATAATGGCTTATCTGATGTTGAAGTTAATTATACATATTCTTCAGAAGGAGTAGTATTACAAGGATTTACTCCTAAAAAAGATGGTTATATATTTACATCATGGACTCCTTATGAATCACAAGGAGTTGCTGTAGATGGCTCAAGTATTACTATTAGTAGTCCTGGTGATAAAAAAGTTGAAGCAGGTTATGATGCTAGAACTGTAACATTTAATTATCGAAACACAAATATTGGTTCAACTACTTGTAGTTATACTGATCCTAGTTGTACTTTAAGTACTGAATATGTGGCATCAACTGGTTACGAATTTATTGGATGGAAGATAACTGATTCTAATAATACAGGCGTAGTAATTAAAAAAGGTCAACCTGTTGATCCTAAAGTATTTGATAAAGCAAGTATTAATGTAGAACCTGTTACAGAGGTTATAGAATATACTGCTAAAATAGGATTAAATGGTGGATATGGTAAAAATTACAATACTAAATATAATTTAGTTGATACAGGTAATTTAACATTAGGATTACCTAATAATGATCCTGTTAAAGAAGGTTATACATTTACTGGATGGATTTATTCAGATGGTACACCTGTTGATGTAAATAATGTTAATAGAGTAATTGATTTAGCTGTTTTTGCTACTTATGATCCAAATACAATTACTATTAATTATTACAGTGATGGTACTGTTGTAGATTCTCAAGACTGTACTTATCCTGTAGATTGTACTGTTGAAGCTGCTAATATAGAAAATACTGATACTAAAGTATTTAATGGTTATAGATATAATGGTTCATTATATAGATTTGGAGATACAATCAATATAACTGAAACCTCTGGTACTGTAAGTTTTGTGGCCGATTTCACTTATACTGATAGAGTTTATTATGATGTTGAATATGACTTTGGTTTGTTAGGTGATGATGGTTATATTGATGGTAATCCACTAAGTCAAATTGAAAGTACTGCTACTGGTATAGAATTACCTCAAGCTTATGCTAAAGGATACCATTTTGATGGTTGGGAAAAACAAAAATCAGATGGTACTTATGTAGCTGCTAATGGTTCAATTAGTGGTAGTGATGCTATTGGTACAGAAAATGATAAGAAAGTTCACTTAAGAGCTGTTTGGACACCAATTCAATTTACATTTAATTTTAATGGTTCTGGATATAGTGGAGTTACGACTGTTCCATGTACTTATGGAGAAGACTGTTACTTAGGAACTCATACATCTGAAAATCCTGGTAAAGTTCTTCGCGGATGGTCTTTTGAACCTAATGGTTTACTTGCATTAGGAGATAACTT
>JAEEGL017291135.1_pt1 | contig 10996 bp, 9 predicted proteins | sample 9134231 | NCBI WGS metagenome assembly JAEEGL01 (sample SAMN16246548, study PRJNA631951) | gut metagenome | biome: gut microbiome; feature: rumen; material: fiber-attached | host: Bos | place: Iran: Karaj | collected 2018-10 | reverse complement strand
TAGCATGTGCTTTAGTTAAAACGTCATTTAATAGTTTTAAGTTTTCTTCAAATTTATATTTACTTCCATCAAACATTACAGATGAAAAGCCAGCATCAATTGCTTTCAAAGCTCCTTCATATGATCCGTGATCTAAATGCAATGCTACAGGAACAGTTATGTTTAATGTTTTTAGACAGTTATTTACCATGTCAACTATATTCTTATATCCACACATGTATTTAACTGCACCTTCACTTACACCTAAAATAATTGGCGCATTATTTTGCTGTGCTGCTGTTAATGCAGCTTTAATCCATTCTAAGTTATTAATGTTAATATGCGCTACCGCATACTTACCTTCAACTGCTTTTTTAAGCATTTCATTCATATTTACTAATCTTGAACTCATAGTTTATTCTTCATCTTCATTTTCATCATCATTTTGTTTTATGATTTGGTTATTCATATCATTATATGCTTCCTCAATTTCATCATCATAACCAAATTCAGCAGCAATTTCTTCATCAGTTTTTTCTCGTTGATCTTCGGTTATTTCTTCTTCATTTTCATCAACAGATTTTGTTACATTTTCATAACCTTCTTCATATACACCATCTGAAGTATTGTTGTATAACATACTCTCGGAATTCTTAGCATCATTGACACTTAAGAAGTCTTTTAATTTTCATGTATTATCTTTACAATATACAAATCTAGGATCTTGCATAATTTCAGCATAGAACTCACCAACTTGTTCATCAGCTTCAGCTTTTTTAATACGACTTACAGAGACAACTTTTGATCACAATTTATCAAAGGAAAAAGTTTTATCTCCAAATTGTTTTAAAGCAATATCATATGCGACATCATTTAATTCTTTTCCCATATTTTTCCTTTATATTTCCATTATTATATACATAGTTTATTTTTTTGCTAAAAATAATTTTAATCAAGAATTTAATTTTTCTTCTACACCATTAGTTAATTGTTTATAGTATTTTTTGTTTTTTAATTCATTAGGTAAGTATTGTTGTTTAACATAGCCGCCATAATCATGAGGATATTTATATCCTTCATGATTCAATTTAGCTGCGGATTTATAATGTGCATCTTTAATATGATTTGGAATTGAATAAATTTTTCCAGACTCCACATCTTTTAATGCTTCAGTAATTGCACTGATTGCAGAATTAGATTTAGGAGATAAACAAATTTCTATTACTAGATTAGCATAAATTTGTTTATTTTCGGGAAAACCCACAATTTCCGCTGCTTGTACACCATTAACAACACGATTGCATAATTGTGGATTTGCTAAGCCAACATCTTCATAAACACAAGCTATTAATCGACGATCTAGTGATTTAAAATCACCTTGAACTAGTAGTTGCGCTAAATAATAAATAGCAGCATCAGGATCACTGCCCCTTAGCGATTTATGAAACGCTGATAACAAATCATAATGAGCATCACCATAGTGACTAGCTATAATGAATTTGTTTTGAATTACTTGTGATAAAATTTCATTAGTAATTTTTGCATCTTGATATAAATTTACAAGCAAATCAATTAGGTTAATTGTTGATCGAAAATCTCCATTAGTATGATTTGTTAATTTTTTAAGTAGTTCATCAGAGATATCTAAATTAATCTTGCCACTAGAAATTAATTTCTTTAGATATATGAACATATCAGAGCTTTGTAACGGTTTAAATTCTAGTATTTGACAGCGACTACGAATTGCAGGGTTAACAACAAAATATGGATTTTCTGTAGTTGTGCAAAAGATATTAACTATACCTTTTTCAATATATGGCAATAAGATATCTTGTTTATCTTTATTTAATCGGTGAATTTCTTCACAAATAATTACATAGTCATCTGAATGCTTTGCTAAATCAATTAATTGTAATAGTTTTTGTTTAGAATCAATACCACATTCAAATATTGCATATGGGATTTTCAAATCATTACAGATTGCTAATGCCATAGTGGTTTTGCCAATTCCAGGTGGACCATAAAAAATTAAAGAATAAATCTTTTTATTTTTAATCATCTTGGTGATTAATGAATTGTCTGATAACAAATGTTTTTGGCCTGCTATTTCATTAATTGATTTTGGACGAATAGTATTTGCTAATGGTTTATTTTTCTTCATTGATTTTATCCTTTAGTTCTTTATAAGTTATTTTTAACATGTTTAATCTTTTCAACAATTGCTTGTTGTTAGAATATGGAATGTTATATATTTTACAGATTTGTTTTCTTTTAATGTAAGTATTAATATTTAATTTTTGATATTCTTGAAGATTTAAAGTTTGTTCATCATCTTTTGAATACTTAATTACATTTTTTAATGCTGAAATGATTTCATCATCACTAGCTTCATTAACACCAACTTTTTTAGTTTTTCAAGAATCTTTTATGATAAAAGCTTCATCATATTTATTAAGATATTGGGATATTTTCTTTCTTATTAAATTTCCTGTATAGTCTGGATCTAAAAATAAGATTACGCCTCTAGTTGATGCTACTTGTTTAATCAAGTTTAAAGTTGCAGTATTTAATGCTGATCCATTGGTTTCAATTGTGTCAACATTAAATAATTTCTTTAAATGGTTTGTATCAGTTTTACCTTCAACAATAACAACTTGTTGAATTTTAGGTTTATTTAATTTTTGATTTTTTAAATCAATTTTGTGCATGTTTAGATAATGATAAATTATTTGAGAAAATTACCTTTGTAACACTGGCTGTAAATTTGCTAACATCTACAACTGTTACATTTTTATCTTTAAAATTATATGCAGTAGGAATAGTATTTGTTACTGTTAAATGATTAATGTATTTATTTTTAAATGCATCAGTAATTTTTTCTTTAGCATTTCCAGATAATAAGGCATGTGATGCAACAACATTAACAGTTTTAGCACCTGCTTTTTTAATTGCAGCAGCTGCCATGCAAACTGTGCCAGCAGTATCGATCATATCATCAATTATTAAACAATTTTTGTTTTTAACGTCACCAAGTATATTTAGAATTTCAGCTACATTTGGTTTTGGACGTCTTTTATCTAAAATAGCTAAATTGCAATTTAAAAATTTAGAATATTTTCTTGCTCTTTTTACACTACCATAGTCTGGTGATACAACACAAAGATTATCATGTTTTAGATTCTTAATCGCATCAGCAAGAGCAATATTTAAAACTGTTAAATTATCAAATGGGATTTCAAAAAAACCTTGAATTTGTTCGCTATGAATATCAAAAGCAACAACTTTATTTGCTCCAGCAGTTTGAATTAAATTAGCGATTAATTTAGCAGTAACTGGTTCACGACCAACAGATTTACGATCTTGACGTGCATATGCATAATAACATAGTAATACAACAATTTCTTTTGCACTAGCTCTTTTTAAAGAGTCGATACAAATTAATAATTCCATTAATGACTCATTTACAGGTTTAACTAGTGATTGGATTATCATAATTCTTTGGTTACGTACTGTTTCTTCAGGACGCACAAGAATTTCACCATCTGCAAAACGAGACACAGTTACATCTACATATTTTAATTTCAATTTTTTAGCAACATTTTTTGCTATTTTTTCAGCCCCATTTAAGCCGATTATTTTAACATTATCTAACATTTGACACCTTTGTTATTATTATATTTTTAATAATAAAAAATGAAAATTTATAAATTATTATTATGAAAAAACGACAAAATTTTATTTCTTTAACTCATCAAATTTTTTCTTCATTGTTGGATTATTATTAGTTAGTTTTCTAATTGTTAATCCTTGAAGTTTATTATTTGCATAAGTTAATTGTTTTTCTGAACCCATCAAATTTTCCTTAATTTTATTTAAGCAATTGATAGTTTTATCTATTTCTTTAATTGCATCATTAAAGCGATTGCTTGCTTTAGTGCAGTTGCTAGCAAAATCATCTTGAACTTTTTTTAGATATTCTTCAAAATGTGTAACATCAACATCATGATTGTTTTTTTCAATAATTTGACGCTTGTAACTTGCTGAAGCCTTGGCTGCATTATTTAAAAGGCAGATAATTGCAATAAAATTTTGAGGTCTTACTACATACATTTTTTCATAACCAGCAAATGAAGCATCAACAATACCTGAATTGTAAAGTTCATTATTTGTTTCTAATTCACTAACTAATACCGCATATTCACATTTCTTTTCTTTACGGTCTTTATCTAATTCTTTAAAAAAATATTCATTTTTTTGTTTTGTTTTAGTTGTTTGTTGTTGATTTTTCATTTCAAACATAATTGAAATAAATTCAACACCATCATCAGTTTTGTTTCGGAAAATAAAATCACCTTTTGAATGAGACTCATCACTTACAATATTATCTTTTTGAAAAATTGCATTTGGGAAAGCTGTTGGTTTAATTTTATTAAATTCATTAAAGCAATATTGTTCTAAAGCTTCTCCTAAACGTTTAGTATTTAATTGATTTTTAAATTCTTTAGTTCTTTCAATTTCATCTAAATATCTTCTTTCACTTTCCTTCCAACTTGCTTCTTTTGATTTTAGTTGAATTGCTAAAGAAGAATTTTGTTCTTTTAAATAACCAATTCTTTGTTCATTTTCTAATTTATATTTATTTTCTAAATTGTTTTTCTCATTCTCTAAATCACTATATTTAGCTTTTAATTCAGCAATTTCAAGTTTATGTCGATCTTCTAATCTATCTTTTAAAAGATCTACTTGTTCAGAAATTTTACTTTTTTCAATTTGATTTAATAATTCATTGTAGTCGCTTTCATCAATTTGGAAAACAGTGCCGCATTTTGGACATTTAATTTCTTTATTGTTACTCATTAATAATGTTCCCCTTTATTTAAGTATATTATTTGAAGTAAAATGAAACTCCAACAGGATTGTGATCTGAATAGGTAAATTCAGTATCAAAACCAAAAGTAAAATTTACACCTATATTGTTAGAGATTAAGAATCCATCAATACAAGTTACATATTGGTTAATGTAATTAGTATCTGTAGTTCTAAAATTATATCCTGAATCTCTTACTGTTGGAACAGCACGAGTTGTGAAAAAATTAGCTTTATTATTTTGATCGCCTGCAACAGGCAATAATTCTTCTAAAATACGTTTACTTAATGATGTATTTGTGTAATTTTCTTCGTTATAATATCTTCATTGCAAACTTTTTTCTCATTTATTAGTTTCAGAATTTAGAATTAATGGAGCTTCAGTAGTTTTATCAGTTAATGGAGTATACAAATGTTTCTTTAAATGTGACGGATCAACATATGTAGTGTTTAAATATGTTGGTGTTGGATCATTTTCATTTTCATAACTAACAACATCACCGATATTGTAAGACTTATCTGCTTGGAATTCATCATATTTTTCAAAACTGCTATCATTTGAAGATTTTGATGGATCTGCAGTGTCTCATTTAAAATCACTAAAATGAAATGGCGCAATTGCTAGATCATTTTCATCATATATAATGTTGTTTTTAAACTTAGTATCTGAGCCTGCATAACCATATGTTTGTGGTAAGATTTGGTTTCAATCAGCACCAATCATTACATAATTGCCTTTATCTATTTCTGATTCAAAAATTTGATTAATGAATTGTAATTGTTGCAAACGAACAGTTCCCGATTCATCATATGCTGAAAAATGGGCATTAATAAAAACAAATTCCTTTCCATTATCAACTGGATAACGGCTAATAATTAAACAACGTTTTAATTCAAATAAATTAAATGGAAAGCTACTAATATTAGGTAATGTAACTCTTTCAGCATTAGGTTCCATTGCATATTTTGAATAAATAGATAATCCACTTAAAACCTGACCAAACATTTCATGAATTGGTGTAGGTACTCATGGGACTAAAAAATTATAGCCAAATATTGATGAATAGTGATTTGCAAAATTATCATCAAGATTTTTATCAGGATCAGGATCAGCAGAGTTTTCACTATATCCATCTAATCTTAATTTTTGATAACCATCTACATAATAACTTCTTGTTGAACTGATGTCTTGCTCTTGAAAAGCAATAAAATCAAATGTTCCTGTGCCTTCTGAACTTAATGATTCATTAAACTGTTGAATGTTAGTTTCACTTTCATCATTAGTTATTTTTTTATTTTCATCATAGTATGTTTTATATAGTATTGAACCCCTTAGATCTTCAGCTGGAATAGATAAATCATGATTATTTGTTTTTGTAATCATGTCATGACTAGCACTTAATATTCGATCAATACCGGCTTGTGATTTATATACTGCATTTTTGCTTTGGGCTCTTGACTTGGATTTTCCTTTATCAACTTTCATTTCCATAAAAAAATCCATGTCTTGATTGTAAGCATTAAATCCAGTGTTATAAGTTAATGCAGAATAACTTACTATTTCACTACCAGTAGATACTTTTAACTCATTATGAGTCGTCTTATTATTTTCTAAACGATCATCAAGAATACTTAAAGTAAATCTTTCAGGTGGAGTATACTGTGCTAAAATTGTGCCAAATAATAAAGAAGGTAATAATAAAATAACTGAACCTAATACAATTAGTGTATACATGATAATTTTTCAAGTAATAGATTTAGCGGTCTTCTTAATTTTTATTTGTTTATCATAATTAATTTGAACGTTTAATTTATGAATTGAAACTTGATGATAAACAAAGCCAATGTATGGAAAAACAAGACCTAATATATAAATTAAAATGTCTGGTTTATTATGGGCTTTACATGCACCATTTATTTTAAATGCTGAATAATAAATGTTAACACAAAAGAACGCACAAGTGGAAGAAATTATAATACCAAAAAATCATCAAAATCAAATATTGCCAAATTGAATAAATGTTGATTTATTGTCATACACTGTAGAAAATATTATTAATAAAATAAGCATTAAAGTAAGCAAAATGCTATATATTAAATTTCAAATTATGTATTTTTTATTTCTTGATTTTTCGATTTGTAAATTATAAGGCTGTTTTTTCATAAACTTATTATATAAAACATTTAGTTTATATATAATATACAAGAATGATCTTAACAAGTAAATTCAAAGGTAAAACAGTTTTAGTAAAACAGATTAACTTTAAAGATCCTTATATTTCCCACAAGTTAGAAAATATTGGGTTAGTTCCTGGTGTAACAATTAAAATATTAGATTACAACCGGAATAATAAACTTATGCATCTTGATATTTACAATGTTGAGTATGTTCTAAGAACAGAGGATTGTAAATATATTGATGTTGAAGAAGTGAAGTAACCATTTTAATAAATCAACAAAAGATTTAAATTGTGATTTAAACAAACACAATATTTTTAGTAATGAAACAAATTTCAACACATATTTATTAATTGGTGCGCCTAATGTTGGCAAATCAACATTTTTCAATAAAGTAAGTACAGGTACATCAGAAGTATCAAATTTTGATCGTTTAACTGTTGCACCAAATTATGCACATATTCGAAAAAAAATTAAAAAAACAATTATTGATTTGCCCGGAATTTATAATTTATCACATCCAGTGGATGAAGAAATTACCGTTGCCAATTTTTTAGTTACACAAAAATTTGACAAAATCATTAATATTATTGGCGCTCAATCAATACAAAGAGATTTGCTTTTATCTATTCAATCAATTGAAACTGGTTTAATGTCAACACTTATCATTAATATGGTTGATGAAGTTGATATTAAAAAACTTGATTTAGCTAAATTATCTGCAGGTTTAAATAATATTAAAATTGTTTTGACACAAGCTAATAAAAATAAAGGTATTAGTGATGCTGCAAATAGTATAAAAAATGATTTTCCTATAAACCCTAATGTTATTAAATATGATGAAATAACAGAATCATGTATTAAAGAAATATCAAATTTTTTGCCTAAAACAAATCTTTCTAAACGATTTTTATCATTAATGGTTTTAGAGAATAACCGAGAAATTATTACTAATTTAAGAGAAAAAATAGGTTTTCAATATTTTAAAATTGAGAAAATACTTGAAAAACATAAAAATATTAACTTTGTTGAGGTATTGAGAACTCAAAGAATTAATTTTGTTAATAACTTATTAAATAAGTGTTTTATATCTAACAATAAAATGGCATCATATTTTCATAAAGAAAAAAACCACCGAAAATTTGATCGTATTTTCTTAAATGGATGAATTGGTATTCCATTAATAATTTTGTTGTTATTAGTTATTTATTATTTATCTTTTGGTCCATATGCTGGAGGAACACTACAAAAATTATTTTATGAAGATTTTTTAACAAACATTGTTAATCGTAAATGATTAAACAGTTTATTAAATTTAATATTTCATCCAGAACTAAATGCAGGGCGACAATGGGCGGTAGCATTATTTAGTGAAGGTATATTTAATGGATTTTTTGTAGTTCTTTCATTTTGCATTCCAATTATCATATTATTCACATTAATTAATTTAATTCAACAAATTGGAATAATGTCAAGAATTTCGATTCTTCTTGATCGAGCCTTTAACAAGTTTGGATTAAGCGGTAGAAGTGTTGTTAATCTGCTAACAGGTTTTGGATGCAATGTTACGTCAATATTGATGACAAGAAGTTCTAATTCCAAAAAAGAACACATAATTTCTTTAATAGTAGCACCATTTATTTCATGTAGTTCAAGAACAATTGTATTCTCTACAATTTGCACAATGATATTTGGTATTTCATTGGGCTGGATGTATGTAGCTTTTTTGTTATTCATGAGTGGTATTATCGCTTTATTCATTGGTTTTACATTTTCAAAAACTATGTTTAGAAAATCTAAATCATTCTTTTTAGTTGAAGCAGTTAATTGAAGGAAACCAGATTTTTTTGTAATTTTTAAGAGTGTCGGTTTACAACTTAAGAGCTTTGTTATTAAAGCTGCAACATTTATTTTGATTGCCAATTTTATTATTTGATTTTTTACACACATTGGTCCAACTGGTATATTATTGGACAATGAAATAGATACATCATTGTTTGGATATGCTGCAAGAAGCGGATTAAACTACTTAATGTATCCGTTTGGTGGTTCAAGTTATATGGGATATGTTGGTAATAGTGATGGTTGAAAAATGACATTATCATTAATTACTGCATTTCCTGCAAAAGAAATTGCTTTAGGCAATATCACTACATTATTTGGTTCACAAGCAAACTTTCAACTTTTTGTTTCAACAAATATTCCAATAGTTATTTCATATATGACTATTTTCTTGTTATATTTGCCATGTGCAGCTACAATTTCAGTTTTGCGTAAAGAAGGTGGCTGAAAGTTATTAGCCACTCATTTAGGCATATCATTAAGTATTAGTTATATACTAGGAGTAATTTCTTATTGAATCGCCTTTGGTATTGTAATGATTCATTAATGTTTTTTCTTTTTGTTTGTTGTAGATCTTGGCCAAAAAATAAAGGATAAAATAATACCTACAAGTCATAAACCACATAGTCCTAATGATATTCATAACATTAAGTAGCTATTAATTGATAATGAAATACATGGTAAAACAATTAATGAGAAAAATAAAAGTGCAACAAATGCAAGAAGAATAGCAATGTGAGCACGATGAGTGTTTACTTTGTAATTGATAATTGATGCGCCGAAATATTTTGTGCTATTTTTTTTGGCTCTTATTTCAATTTTATTAGACTCAAGATTTAAAAATGAAAACTCTGATGGATCTAAATTACTATTATTCACTTTATTAACTATTTGTGTAACTCTTATAGGATCATAATAGTCATCAATTTTATAAATAATTTTTGAATTTATAATCTTAGAAATGTCTTTTTTTACATTCATACAAGTATTATAATCATTCTTTAAATGAGTGGATATATATTTTCTTAGCCCCTTGGGCAAAAACCATATACGTAAATGTTAATAAGAATGAATATAAGATTCATATTGGCATATTCATTGCTAAAGATGCAAAGTGTGCATCATTTAGATTTGGCACTAGTGCTAAGATTAAACCAAACATGAAAATAACTAACAAAGATAAATTAACTAAATTTGAAGGTTTAGATTGAACAAAAGGAATTTTTTCTGTTCTAAGAACATAAATAACAGCGATTTGTGTTAATAAACTTTCAAAGAATCATCCTGTTGAAAATTGATTTTGGAAATCTGAATTATTTCATCCAAATCCATAGAACATAATCATAAAACTTGCAATATCAAATATTGTACTTACTGGGCCAATACATAACATAAATTTAAATATTGATTTTGGATCTCATTGCCGTGGATATTTGATATAGTTTTCATCAACATTATCTCAAGGTATTGTGTACTGTGAGAAATCATAAATAATATTTAAGATCAAAATGTGAATAGCTACCATTGGTGTAAATGTGCCAGTAGATTGTGTAGTTGAAATAGCAAAAGATAACCATATTGCAGCAAACAAAACACTTAACATATTACCAAAGTTAGATGATATTGTCATCTTGATATATTTAATGATATTACAGAATGTTTTTCGCCCTTCAACAACACCACTATTCAAAATTCTCAAATCTTTTTTCAAAAGAATAATATCAGCACTTTCTTTAGCAATATCGACAGCTGTATCAACTGAAATACCAATATCAGCAACACGCATAGCTGCAGCATCATTAATGCCATCGCCCATATATCCAACGACGTGTTTATTACTCTTAATTGCTAAAACAATTCTTGATTTTTGTTCAGGTGAAAGTTTTGCAAAAATATTTACATTCATAACAACACGTTTTAATTCTTCATCATCCAAATTATTGATATCACTACCAAGTAGCACATGTGATGCGTCTATACCAACTGTTTTACATACATAACGTGAGATAATATCATTATCACCTGTTAATACTTTAACAGTAACACCATGATTCCTTAAGGCTTTAACAGCATCAGCTGCTGATTCTTTTGGAGGGTCAAGAAGAGCGATAAAACCAATTAAACACATATG
>JAEEGL015733070.1_pt1 | contig 10996 bp, 9 predicted proteins | sample 9134231 | NCBI WGS metagenome assembly JAEEGL01 (sample SAMN16246548, study PRJNA631951) | gut metagenome | biome: gut microbiome; feature: rumen; material: fiber-attached | host: Bos | place: Iran: Karaj | collected 2018-10 | reverse complement strand
GCACGCAATCCTTAAGAAGGAAACTTTGTATAATAATATTATCACATCTTTAGAGCAATATATTCAATTAGTCATTGAATGGATTGAATTTTATAACACAAAACGCATAAAAAACAGGAACCTTAAATGATTCCTGTCTTTTTGCCTTTTTTATTTGAGTGAACGATTTGGGGTTCACTTCACAAAAGGAGACCTTTAATCATTCTTGTTCTTCTTCCATTTCTATTTCTTCTTTTGTTTCATCTTCTGAATCATCTTTTGAATCAAAAGCTTTATTGCCAAATGCATATGGAATTAATACATTTGTGTAAGTTACATAGATAACAAGTAGTAATACATCTAAGTTACCTAATACGATAGAGTTTCCAGCAATACTAAATAGTAAATCAATTATTAGAATTAATACAAATATCATTGCGAATAATGTAGTTAGTTTCTTAACTGCATTGCCATTTATGAAATTAGATATTATTAGTAAAACTGCTGCAGCTAATGAACCAACTAGACTTAATATTGTAATTATCCAACCATTAGGTCCAAATAGATCGTTCCACTTAACTATTGCGATTAAATAATATGAGAATATAAAGAGTGGAAATAGAGCTACTGATGAAATATCAAATACTTTTTTAAGTGATTGTGGTAGCTTATCACCCAATAAAACATTTAATATTCCCATTGTTAGATATAATGCAGCAACTATAACACCTGTTATTCCTATTGCTAAAGTTGCACCTGTATTATCTAAATCATTTAAATAATATAACAAAAGTAATGCACCTAATATAATTAATAAATATGGCTTAATTATTTCTTGTACCTTTTTCATACTTTCTCCCATGTATCCTATATAACTATTATGCTATAGAAAAAGAAAAACTACCCAACTAATTGTTGAGTAGTCTTTTTAATTATGCGTTTACAACGATTCTTACAACGTGAGTTGTTCTATGAATATATACAGTGACATTTGCATCACCGATCACATAAATCATACCAGCAAGCATCGTAAATACACTTGTATCATATGGTTCACTTAATACAAAGTCACTAACACTATTTGAATCTTGATCAATAAATCCAAAATACATACCACGAGATACTGTTAGAGTATATTTGAATTCTTCGCCATCAAGCGTCATAACATTCATGTTCTTTGAATCATATAATTTGCATGATACTAATACATTTACGGTTTTTTCTTTTACTAAAACTATTGATATTTTTAATGTTTCAATGTTGAAACTAATATTATATGTTCCAGCAGTCTTAGCCATTAAGAATGCATAACCTTCGGCTGCAATAGATGTTACTAGGTCTTGTCCTACTTCTACATCTGAATATGAGTAGTTGTTTCCGTTATAGATGATTGAGAATACATCGCTAGTTAGTATTTCTATATCATTAATTTCATATACGTTAGGGTTTGTAGAACTTTGAGTTAATTGTGTTAAACCAGCATCAGGATTAGCTGATGAAATATTTAATTGTACAGTAGCAGTTGGAACGACTGAACCTTCCATCTTAGTGATGATGAATCCATCAACACATTCAATATACATAATTAAATATTTACCGCTTTCTAATACTTTAACGTATTCGCCATCAAACTCTACTGCGGTTAATACATCTCTAAAGCCATATAAATCTAATAAGTGATCATTCTTAACATAAGTGTTGCCCTTAATTCTAATTTTGTCGTTTGCATTTAAATCAACAGTGATGTTATAAACTACAAAGCCATTTTGTTCAAGGACAGTAGCTATATCTGAATTATTGATAGTTTTTTCATGAGTGATTACATAAGTAAATGATTTATATTCATCACTAGTTTTCTCATACACAGACTTAGTCATTGAAACGCCATCATTATCATTTACTTCTAATGAATAAGCTGTGCTAGTTTTTGGTTCATAAACTGCATCAATAAAGATAGTTTTTCTTGTTGTTTCAAATTCAATACCAACTCTAGCATCTTTATTGATTAAGATTTTGTGGTCATCAGATTCACTAAATAGTGATGTATTCCATAAGTCTTCCGCGTATACACTACTAAATCCGTAAGATACTTTGTTGTCGTGGTCATATACTTCGATTACATCACCTTGACTTAGACTTAAGTATCCATAAATATAACTTGAAGTTTCAGCGCCAAAGTTATATTCAACATAATACATTGGATATTCTTCTGTATTCTTAATGATTGTGATTCCTTCGTATTCAAAACCAGTTGAACTTAAATGTAGTCCGTTTGCATTGTAATATAAATCAATGTGGCTTGAATCTGCATCATTATGGATTGTACCTTCTTCATCAATTAATGAATTAGTTCCAGCGAAGAAATCAAAAATATGATTTGCATCATTCTTAAGTCTAATCGTAACAACGTCACCTTTATTAAGGTTAGTTAAATCCATAGACCATTCTAAATGATTTTCATCTTCTTCATCTAATGTGAAATCTTTAACATAGTCACCATTTATGTATAGAGATAATTCATTTGATAATTTAGGAACTACTACAGATTCTACTTCGTTATAATTTTCATCAAAATACTTATTACAATGTGAACATTGATAATATGCAATGTTTCCATCTCTCAAGAATGTTGCATCTAATGAATAATACATTGCGCCATATTCATGTTCTGATGCTGTAGTTGTAACTACATTAGTTGTTATATTGTTTGTTGTTATTTGTTTAGATGTAGTACTTGGTTGTGTAGTAGTATTTGACTCTGTTGTGGTAACTGTTGGGGCCTTTGTTTGAGGAGCGTCGGTTTGACCACAACCAACTAAGCAAAACACCATAGTTAATAATAATAAATAAATAAAATACTTCTTTTTCATTACTGCCTCCGATGTATATTATACATCTTGTTTATCTTCATTAGACATATCAATAGGAGTTTCTTCTTTTTTATAAGCCTTTAAGAAAGATGTTGAATGACGTTTCGACATTGCTGAGATTGTTGGTGCAAGTACTGAAACTAAAACAGCGTCAAGTGCAGTAGTTGGAAGAACATAAATAGCATTATATGCAAGACCGCCTCTAAATGTTGCTTCATAGAATAATACTGAATCAATTGATGCGGCTACCCATCTAATTAATCCCCACATAGCAATAGATAACACAATTAATATAATTGATATTACAATCTTAAATGTATTCTTTTCTTTAAAACTTCTATTAATGTATGGGCCAAAGAAGCCAAGAATAAATATTGTACCAAAAGCTACTAGGTATTCTAGTGGATATGTTTGGAAACCATATCCATCAATCAAGCATGTTACAAGGCCATATATAATACCGCCAGCAATAAATGCTTTAAATGGGCCATGTCTTAATGCAACCACAAATAAAGGCACAAGTGAAAAGTTTAATGATCCACCAGTTTGACCAAGCGGTATCTTAACAAACGTATCAAGTACTATAGACATCGCAGTTAAAACTGCTATGTCTGTTATATCACTTAAGGTAAATGTAAATATTTCTTTTTTCATATAACCTCCAAAATAAAAGGATCGTCGCGAAAGACGGTCCAATTAGATTTCCTACGCTAGCATTACCTAGATCAGGTTATGGGTCGATACTTACTATCCTCTCAGCCGTCTATTCAGCTCCCCAATATATTACTGTTTATATTATAAACCTATTTTAAATATTTTTTTAATTCTTTAGCAACTGCTTCTTTAGTAAATCCAAGATATGGGATTACTACATTAGCATTTGCAGATAGTCCAAATCTATTAATTCCATATGCATATTTAGCATATCCATAAAGTCCATATGGAGATGCCATTTCAACAAACATTGATGGAATATTAGATGGAATTACTGAATTCTTAACATCACAACTATTTAAATCAAATCTTCTAGTAGATGTGATCTCAACTACATTAACATTATAGCCTTCTTCTTTTAATAGTTTAGATGCTTCGATTGATAATGATACTTCAGAACCAGTTGCTACTAGTACTGCGCTTGGATTATCATAAGACACTCTTACTTTATATCCTTTTTCTAAATCTTCACTAGTTATTCCACCAAGTAAATCTAGATTTTGTCTTGTAAGAACAATTACAGATGGAGTATTTTTCTTAGCTAATGCCATCTTTAATACTTCAACAGTTTCTTGTGAATCTGCAGGTCTAAATACATCGAGATTAGGGATTGCTCTTAAACCAGCTAGTTGTTCAATTGGTTCATGAGTTGGGCCATCTTCACCTACTGCAACACTATCATGTGTAAAGATGAATGTTGTAGGTATATTCATTAATGCAGCCATTCTAATAGCTGGCTTCATATAATCACTAAATACAAAGAATGCTCCAGTAATACTTCTAACATTATGTAGAGTCATACCATTAGCGATAGCGCCCATTGCATGTTCTCTTACACCATAATTAATATTTCTTCCAAGTCTATTTCCTTCTTCAAATGAGCCATCAACACCTTTAACATTAGTCGATGCAGTTAAGTCTGCCGAACCAGCAAATAGTGTTGAATCAATTGATGATGCAACACTTAATGCTTTACCAATTGATTTTCTTGTTGCTTCGGTTTCATATTTGAATCCATCGAATGCGTTTTCAGGAAGAGTATAATCGTTATCTAACACTTTCTTGAATTCTTTATATAATTCAGGATATTTAGCTGCATATTCTTTTAGAGTATTTTCCCAAGCTAAATATTCTTCATAATTCTTTTCAACTGCGCATCTATAGTCGCTATATACAGCTTTAGATACTTTGAATGGTTTTTGATGATATCCAAGATAATCTTTAACCTTTTCAGTACCCTCAACTCCTAGTGGAGCACCATGAGTCTTACATAGTCCAGCAAATTCACTACCATAACCAATTACTGTATGGCACTCAATTACTGTAGGTTTATCTGATTCTTTAGCTTTTTCAATTGCTTTAGATACTGATTTAGTGTTTTCAACATTTTTAACACTTAAATAGTTGAAACCCATTGATTCAAAATATTGTTTACTATTTGGTATTCCACCAGCATTTGATACTGGACCATCAAGTTGAACCTTATTAGAATCAAATAATATGATGAGTTTATTGAGTTTTAAGTGTCCGATTAAAGATAGAGCTTCAAGTGTAACACCTTCTTGTAAGTCGCCATCACCACATTCAACATATGTATAGTGATTTACTAGTTCAAAATTATCTTTATTGAACTTATTTCTTAAGAATTCTTCAGCAATTGCCATACCAGCAGCGATTGCGATACCTTGACCGAGAGGACCAGATGTTGAATCAACACCAGGAGTATGACGATACTCAGGGTGTCCTGGAGTTTTAGAGTTTAGACTTCTAAAGCTCTTAAGATCATTCATAGTTACATCATAACCTGTAAGATGTAATAAAGCATAAAGCATACTTGATGCATGTCCTGATGCTAAAACGAAACGATCTCTATTAAACCATTCAGGTGCTTTAGGTGTTACCTTTAGATGATCGTGCCACAAAGCATATGCAACTGGTGCAAATCCTAATACCACACCAGGGTGTCCACTTTTAGCATTGTTGATTTCATCCATTGATAAGATTCTTAATGCATTAACACTATTTTTCATATAATTCTCCTATTCAAGTTCTATTTTAATCAGTTGATTTAATTCTACAGCGTATTCTAGTGGAAGTTCTCTTGCGAATGGTTCAACAAATCCCATTACAATTAACTCTAATGCTTCTTTTTCTGATAAACCTCTACTCTCAAGATAGAATAATTGGTTATCAGAAATCTTAGATACTGTCGCTTCATGAGCGATTGATGATGAGTTATTTCCAACTATATTTGTTGGATAAGTATCACTTTTACTAGTTGGATCCATAATTAGAGTATCACAAGTAACACTCGCTCTTGAGCCAGTTGCATTAGGTAAGATTTTAGTTAAACCTCTATAATTAACTGTGCCACCTTTTCTAGCAATTGATTTAGAAATTATAGTGGAAGAAGTATTCTTCCCTATATGTATCATTTTAGCACCATTATCTTGATATTGAGTCTTAGAACCAAGAGCAACAGATAATACTAGTCCTCTTGCATAATCACCCTTTAGTACACAACATGGATATTTCATATTAGTACCACTACCAATATTACCATCAATCCATTCCATGTATCCACCCTCTTCAACTAGGGCTCTTTGAGTAACTAAATTGATAATATTGTTAGACCAGTTTTGTATTGTAGAATATCTACATCTGGCGTTTTTCTTAACTATTATCTCTATTACGCCTGAGTGTAATGAATCAGTTGAATACTTAGGTGCAGTGCATCCTTCAACATAGTTAACATATCCACCTTCATCAACAATAATTAGAGTTCTTTCAAACTGTCCCATATTGGCACTATTGATTCTAAAATATGATTGAAGTGGTTTTTCTAACTTTACTCCTTTAGGAATATAGATGAATGAACCACCACTCCATACAGCACTATTTAATGCGGCATATTTATTATCGTTTGGTGGAACTACTGTAGCGAAGTATTCTTTGAATAATTCAGGATATTGTTTTAAGCCTGAATCAGTATCTAAGAATATTACACCTTTTTCTTCTAGTTCTTTTTTATTGTTGTGGTATACTACCTCGCTTTCAAACTGAGTTGATACACCTGAAAGCCATTTTTGTTCGGCTTCCATAATACCAAGTCTATCAAATGTATCTTTAATAGAATCTGGTACTTCATTCCAATCGTGTTTTACATCTTTTGTAGATTTGATATATAGAACCATATCATTAGGATCTACAGTCTTTAGTCTTTCAAATGGGCCATATGTAGGATCTTTCGCCTCATAAAAGGCCTTTAAAGACTTAAGTCTAAACTCAAGCATCCATTCTGGCTCGCCCTTTGCTTTAGAGATTTCTCTAATGATATCTTCATTTAAACCAGTTTCTACCTTTTGATATGCATCAGCATCAGTTACGAAACCATATTTATATTCTTGAGCGATATTATCTATTTGTTTCTTCTTATCTTTTGATTCATCATGCATAACTACTTATCCTCCCAAGCTTTAAGAGTACTTAATAAAGCTTGTGATGATATTGATGCACATCTTACACGTGCTGGATAGTCTTTTACACCATCAAACACTTGTAGCTCATCAAAATCAACATCAGTATCATATTCTTGATTTGATACCATCTTTAAATATTCATTTAAATTGTATATAACATCTTTAACAGGTTTACCAATAGCGTATTCACTCATAATTGATGCACTAGAACAGCAAATAGAACATCCTTGTCCATCATGTCTAACGTCTACTACGATTCCATTTTCAACCTTGCATTCAACATCAATCGCATCTCCACAAGAAGGATTCTTTAAATGACATTTAACATATCCATCACTACCTAAAAGACCCTTATTACGAGGGTTTTTATAGTGATCCATAATTACTTCTCTATATAAATTAGATAAATTAGCCAATTAAACCAACCTCCTTAAAGAAACTAATGACGTCCTTTAATTCTTTAATAAATCTCTTAACATCTTCTTCTGTGTTATAGAAATAGAAAGACGCTCTTAAAGATGCAGGAATCTTTAATACTTCCATATGTAGTGGTTCTGCGCAATGATGTCCCGCTCTAATACATATATTTTTTTCAGCTAAAGCCATAACAGCATCATGTGAGTGAACACCTTTAATATTAAAAGATATTACTGAAGAATCTTCTTTATCATTATATATTTCAACATCATCCATCTTCTTCATTTCATTTAAAGCCATATTTCTTAGGCTTATAGTAATATTATGGATGTTTTCATATCCAACCTTATTTAGATAATCGATTGCAGCACCGGCACCAAAGATTTCAGCGATAGGTAGTGTACCTGCTTCAAATTTATAAGGTGCTTCTTTATAAGTAACACTAGTAAGACTTACCTCATCATTCATCTCACCACCAAGTTCTGGTGGTTCAATCTTATCTAGTAATTCTTTCTTACCATATAAAATGCCTAGTCCAGTAGGACCACACATTTTATGGAAACTAAATGAATAGAAATCAACATCTAAATCTTTAACATCAATGCTTTCGTGTGGGATTGCTTGAGCACCATCAATTGATACAATAATTCCTTTTTCATGCGCAACCTTACAAATATCCTTAACTGGGGTCTTGTAACCTAGTACATTTGATACATGTGTAAGAGCGATTACTTTAGTATTTTTAGTGATTGCTTTTTCAACATTTTCAAGAGTAATCTCATTATATTCGTTAAGTTCTACAAATTTAATCTTAAATCCAATCTCTTGACTTGCTTTAAGCCAAGGAAGGAAATTAGAGTGATGTTCAATAGGAGATGTGATAACTTCATCTCCTTCTTTTAACATTTGTTTAAGTGAGAGCGCAACAAAGTTAAGTGAATCAGTACAACCTCTTGTATAGATTACTTCTTTTTCACTTGCGTTTATAAACTTTGCGATTTTTATTCTGGTTTCTTTAACGATGTTTGTTGCATCAAGTGCTTTTTTATAGACGCCACGTTCAATGTTTACTGAATAGTTTAGGTAGTAATCACTGATTGCATCTACAACACACTTAGGTTTTAAGCTTGATGCAGCACTATCTAAATAAACCATATCCTTATCATTTAAGACGGGAAAATCTAATCTATAGTCCATATTATGCCTCAATCATTTTTTCTAGGTAAGGATTAATAACTTCATTAAAATCCTCTGATGTTGAGGCTTTTAATAATGGAGTAATTAAAGATCTTGAAATAATTTTCATTGCTTCATCTTTAGAAAGACCTCTACTCATTAAATAATAAATCTCATTATCATCAACGGTACCTATTGCGCATCCATGTGATGCATGAACATCATCACAATCAATAATTAGAATAGGTTTTGCGTTTATATTAGATTTTTCACCTAATATTAATCCTTTAATATTTTCACTAGAAACACTATTATCCATTCCTTTATTTATCTTAGAGATAATATCTTTAGATATTTTTGAATCATCTTTAGATAAATATACAAATTCACCATGGGCAGTAGTGTTTTTAGCATTATGCACCATCATAAACTTGCCTGATATAGTGTTTTCTTTTGATGAAGATGAGAATTCATATATTTTAGCTTCTGCGCCTTCACCATTAATATTTATAGTTTTATTTGTATTGGTATTAAATAAATAATCCGCAGTATAAAACTCTAGATATGATGATTCGTCTAGATTAATTTCAAGATTATATGAATTATTATTACCAATAGTAAATAATATTAGTTTTAGTTTTGAGTTTGAGCGAAGGTTAATAAGAATATTAATATCTTCTTCATCTTTTTCTCTTAAATCAACTAATAATGAAATATTAGCTTCATCATAATTTGTGACATATAGTTCTTCAGATGAATCGATACTATAATACTGATTTCCTGTGAGCCCAATACGTCTATAAGCTCTATCAGTCATTACTTTGCTCCTTTAAATGCACATTCCTCAAGTAGTTCTACTTCATCTTCAATTCCAGCTTCTCTCTTAATAGGATCAAAGCCATATTTATCGATAAAATCGATAAGTGTTGAATCACCAGTCTTAACAAGACTACCATTTATGAGTACAACAACCTTATCTGGTTTAATGTATTCATATAGTCTATGGTAGTGAGAGATAATCATTAATGACATAGCATTCTTTTCTTTTAGTTCATTAATATTATCTGAAACAATCTTAACTGCATCAACATCTAGTCCTGAATCTATTTCATCTAAGATAGAGAACTTAGGTTCTAACATCTTCATTTGTAAAATTTCATTCTTTTTCTTTTCACCACCAGAAAAATCTTCATTAACATATCTATCAGCAAGATCTTTTTCCATATGAAGATCATCAATAGCTTTATCTAGTTTTACCGCAAACTTATAGATAGATTGAACCTTACCATCTTTAGTAGGTCTTTTATCTACAACTTGTTTAATGAAATCTCTATTTGTTACACCACTAATTGAATATGGATATTGCATCGCAAGGAAAATACCCGCTAAACTTCTTTCATTTACTGGTTTAAAAGTTATATCTTCTCCATTAAAGATGATTTGTCCTTTTTCAATTTTATATTGTGGATGTCCCATTATTGCGTATGATAAAGTACTCTTACCACTACCATTAGGTCCCATAAGAGCAACAGTCTCATTATCATTAATTGTTAAGTTAATACCTTTTAGGATCATAGTGCCTGATGCACTAACCCATAAATCTTTTATTTCTAGCATAATATTACCTCGCATTTATTAATATAAAATATTAAATAACATTATTCAAATGATATGATAATAAAATAAAAAATGATTAGAACAAATGTTGAACTAATCATTATTTATCTTGCTTAAATCTTGCTTAATATGTTACTTAATATACTTTTGATTTTTACTATTTGGTTTGTCTGGAATTGTCATCTTTATAAGGCCGTTCGATATTGCTGGATTTAGATAACTACCTCTTAGGGTTTCTTTAGATTTTATATTTAATCTTTCCATTAACTCATTGGCACTATATGGAATGCCATATTCCATGACATTTAATAATTTAGTAACTGAGAAAGATATATTATTTTTTTCTTTTTCAACTGTTTCATATAGCTGAGATAGAGTCTCATCAATCATTTCAAGCATATATTCAACAAACATTGTCGAATTACCCTTTTTATTACACTTATCAATCACATCATAATAACTAGATTGATATTTAAGTATTTGTGTTTCAATAGGTACATACTCAAATATTTTATTCCATTCGGATAGAATCACATTTTGCCATAGTCTTGCTGTTCTACCGTTTCCGTCGCTAAATGGATGAATAAACACAAACTCATAGTGAAAAACACATGATTTAATTAGTAATGGTGTTTCTTTATCATTTTTTAACCATTCAAATAGATCACTCATTAGTTTTGGAACCATATCTTCTGGAGGAGCAACAAATATAACTTTATCACCATCAAATACTCCTTCTGGATG
>JAEEGL014960467.1_pt1 | contig 10996 bp, 9 predicted proteins | sample 9134231 | NCBI WGS metagenome assembly JAEEGL01 (sample SAMN16246548, study PRJNA631951) | gut metagenome | biome: gut microbiome; feature: rumen; material: fiber-attached | host: Bos | place: Iran: Karaj | collected 2018-10 | reverse complement strand
TGAAATTTTAAATTTTTTGAGATGAACAACGATCGAATTATTGAGATCAATATCGAAAACGAAATGAAAACCAGCTACATTGATTACTCAATGTCGGTAATCGTTTCGAGAGCCTTGCCTGATGTGCGTGATGGCTTCAAGCCAGTGCACCGCAGGGTCCTTTTCGGTATGGAAAAACTTGGAAACTTCTCCAATGCTCCCTACAAGAAATCAGCGCGTATCGTGGGCGATGTGCTTGGTAAGTACCATCCACACGGCGATTCGTCGGTTTATTTGGCTATGGTGCGTCTTGCCCAGGATTGGGCGATGCGTTATCCTTTAGTTGACGGCCAAGGAAACTTTGGCTCTGTTGACGGCGACAGCCCAGCTGCCATGCGTTACACCGAGGCTCGCTTGGGAAAGATGGGCGAGGAGATGATGCGTGACATGGACAAAGACACAGTGAACTTTGTTCCCAACTTTGACAACACTCTTGAAGAACCTGAGGTGTTGCCAACCCGATTCCCCAACCTTTTAGTGAATGGCGGTTCGGGAATTGCTGTGGGAATGGCGACCAACATGGCTCCTCACAATCTCACAGAGTCAATTAATGCTTGCTTGGCGATGTTGGAGAATCCTGACATCGACACCAATGGCTTGATGAAGTATATCATTGCTCCCGACTTCCCGACCGGTGGTATCATACATGGCTATCAGGGCGTTAGAGAAGCTTTTGAAACAGGTAAAGGACGTATTGTCATTCGTTCTAAAGCAGAAATTGAGTCAGAAAATGGTCGTGACAAGATTGTAGTCACTGAGATACCTTATAACGTCAACAAGCGAGAACTGATTGAGAACATTGCATCGCTAGTAGAGGATAAGCGCATTGACGGCATTTCTAATATCAATGACGAGAGCGACCGCCACGGTATGCGCATCGTGATTGATGTTAAGAAGGATTTCAATGCCAACGTGCTGCTGAACAAACTCTACAAGATGACTGAGTTGCAGTCGTCATTCAGTGTTAACAACGTGTGTCTGGTAAAAGGCCGTCCACAGACCGTTACTCTAAAAGACATGCTGCATTACTTCCTTGAGCATCGTCATGAGGTAGTAATCCGTCGCACAGAGTTTGAACTGAAGAAAGCCAAGGAGCGTGCTCATATTCTTGAGGGATTGATAATAGCTAGCGACAATATCGATGAGGTAATTCACATTATCCGCAGCAGCAAGACAACCGACGAGGCTCGTCAGCGCTTGGGTGAGCGTTTCAACCTTGATGATATTCAAACTCGCGCCATCGTTGAGATGCGCCTGCGTCAGCTTACCAATCTTGAGCAAGATAAGCTTCATGCCGAAATGGAAGAACTCTTGAAGACCATCCAACATCTGGAAGAGATTCTTACAAATCCTGATGTTTGCCGCAAGGTTATTGAGGATGAGTTGATAGAGGTTCGTGATAAGTTCGGTGATGAGCGTCGCACACAAATTGAGTATTCTGCCGAGGAAATGAATGCCGAGGACTTCTATCCCGATGATCCAATGATCATAACCATCTCACACTTCGGATACATCAAGCGCACTCCGCTCAGTGAGTACCGCACGCAGAACCGTGGTGGAGTTGGAGCAAAGGGTAGTGCAACGCGTGATGAGGATTTCATTGAGTATATCTATGAGGCAACGAACCATAATTATATGCTCTTCTTCACTGCATTAGGCCGTTGTTACTGGTTGCGCGTGTTTGAGATTCCAGAGGGAGCTAAAAACTCAAAGGGACGTGCAATACAGAACCTTCTGAACATTGGCCCTGAGAACCGCATCTACGCATTCATCCGTGCTACAAAACTTAAAGATCCTGAGTATAATCAGAACCACTATATTGTCTTTGGAACTAAGAACGGTATCGTCAAGAGAACACGACTTTCTGAGTTCTCACGTCCACGTGTGAATGGCGTCAACGCGCTTAACATTCGTGATGATGACCAGCTGATAGGTGCAGTGCTTACCGAAGGTGACTCAGAGATTGTTATGGCAAACCGTAACGGACGTGCCATTCGTTTCTCTGAAACAAAAGTAAGGCCTATGGGACGTACCGCAACAGGTGTCAAGGGTATGACCCTTGATGGTAGCGGCGACGAAGTGGTAGGAATGATTTGTATGCGTTCCAGCGCAAGCGATGATGTGCTTGTTCTCTCGGAGCAGGGTATGGGAAAGCGTTCGAAACTTGAAGACTACCGTGTAACAAACCGTGGTGCCAAGGGCGTTAAGACCATCAATATTACCGAGAAGACAGGAAAGCTTATTGCCATACGCAATGTGAATGACAGCAACGACATCGTCATCATCAACAAGTCGGGAATTACCATTCGCCTCAAAGTTGCTGACCTTCGTATTCAAGGACGAGCAACTCAGGGTGTCAGACTTATCAATCTTGGAAAGAAGAATGATGAAATAGCTTCAGTTTGCAAGGTTGATACCGACCCCGAGAAGATTGAGGAATACATCCCCGAGGGTGAGGGACTGCAACAGGACATTGAGTTCGTACCCGAAGAAGAAATCATTGAAAATGACACAACTCAATTAAACGATATCGATAAACATCAGTCTTATGACCGAGAAGGAACTTTACCCTTTGAGGATATAGACAAATAATTGTGATTATTATTAAAATTAGTAACAATAAACATTTTTACAGAATTATGAAAAAGATTTTCTTATTCGTCGCTTGTGCATCACTCATGTTGATGGGTGCAAAAGCACAAACTGCCGAAGAACTGTTCAAAGCTGGTAAAGCAGAGTTTGACAAATATGACAAACTTTTTGCTGAATTCTTCATGTCACATCAGCAGAATCCAGATGCTCCTGACCCAACAGCTTCGGCACGTGCTGAAGCCTTGATGAATGGCTATGAGCTTCTGCAGAAGGCATTGCCTCTTGACTCAGTGGTTGAGACTAACAAAGATGGCACTCCAAAAATTGACAAGAAAACTGGTATGCCAAAGGTTAAGACTAAATTCTCTAAAGACATTGTCCCCATTCTTACTTCACACGTAAACGATGTGCTCAATGTGGGTAATGATGGTCTCAAGACAAATGATTATGCAATGGCATTCAAGGCTTTCAGCTTCTTCAACAAGCTTGCCAATTCACCACTAGCAGCTGATGCCAAGGTTGATAATACTATTCTTGGTGACGTAGCTTTCTATGAGGGCTATTCTGCTTATCAGCTCAAGGACTATGAAGGTGGCTTTAACGCTTTCAGAAGTGCCATAGCAAAAGGCTATACCGAGAATCAGGTTGTTGATTTCAAGAATTCTTGTTTGGCTAACATCATCCAGAATTTCTGCAATGACTCTAATTTTGTAGGTGCTGATGCTTATATTGATAAAGTTATTGAGGTTGAGCAAAATAATGGTTTCTATCGTGACATTAAGGGCTTTGTGATTGAGCAAAAAGATGGACTTGACGCAGCTGAGCCTTTCTATAAGGCCGCTACTGAGCTGGATCCTACTTTTGCCAATGGTTTCTATGATCTGGGCCGTGTTTATTATAACCGTGCCGACAAAATTATCGAGTCAAACCAGTCGGCAACCAACGCTCAATTAGCTCCAATGTTGAAACCTATCTACAATGTTGCACTGCCTCTGTTCCAGAAAGCTAAAGAACTGGACAAGAATGGAACTACCCAGGCACAACGTTTCATCGAAGAGATTGAGTACAAGTTAGACTTGCTTAAGTAAATAATACAGTTATAAATAATATTGACGCTGTGCATGGCATTACTAGTGATGTCGTGCACAGCGTTTAAAGAAATATTCTGCCTGATGAGGGTGTTGAGATTATCATTTTTGTCATTTCTGTTAGTCTTATGTTGTTTGAGTAACGTTGCCGTTGCCCAGCAACGCCTTGTCGATGAAGTTAAGAAAGAGATTAGTGGGTTGTCGCTGACTGTTGACAATTATCGAAGCTCGCTGACAAAGATTAAAAAGGCTTTGGAAAATAACGAAACCAAGGATAAAGCAGAACCATGGTGGATAGCCGGGAAAATCCAATATATGATCTATGACAAGATGATGAATAATAAGGCGGCAGGTGAGAAGATAAAATCAACCGATGCAGGGCTTGCTCTAGTTGATGGCTACGAGAAATTTCAAACTGCTCTCTTTAAAGACACTCTCATTATTACCGACAAGAAGGGAAATCCAATTTTAGACAAAAAGACCAAGAAAAACAAGATAAAGACAAAGTACTCGCAAGATATTGCAAACCGCATAGTCGACCATCTGGTGGACTATAGTGCTGTTGCCGGAGATTTCTATCTCGCCGGAGACTGGGATAATGCTTACCAGGCATGGGATATCTATTGCTTGACAGCTAAGAGCGACTGGGCAAAGAAAAAGAAAATCAATGAGCCCGACTCAGTAATTGGCTACAATCGATTCTTTCAAGGTTTGGCGGCCTATCAGGCAAAGCGCTATGACGATGCTATTACACAATTGGCAAATGCGAGAAGCCTGGGGTATCGCAAGAAAGCTCTTTATGACACCTGGATTGATGCATTGATCAGGCAACAGGACACAATCTATTTGGTCAGTGTGGCCCATGAAGCTCACGACAGGCTTGGGGCCAAAGATCCGCGCTATGTGAGAATATTGATAAATCATTACCTCAAGTCAAAGAATTATGACGAGGCTAATTCATTACTCGACGAGGTGTTGGCGAGCGATTCGACGGTAGCTGAGTATTATGACCTTAAAGGCAGGTTGACCGATACTCAACAAGGGATTGATGTTGCACTTCCATACTATCGTAAGGCAGTTGAGTTGAATCCAGAACTACCAATGGCCCAGTTTGACTTGGGAAATGCTCTTTACAGTAAAGCCATCAGTCTTGATGACCACAGATCAGGTGCAGCCATAAAGCTATATCAGGAGGCCTTGCCCCATTTGGAAAAGGCATATAAGTTGATGCCCAATAATGAGGATGTGAAGAAAATCCTAAGTCGCATTTATTATGTTACTGGTAATACAAAGCTTGACGAACTGTAAACTATAATAGAGGGTATTATAAAGAAAAAATGAGACACTGGAAAATAGACCAGTGTCTCATTTTATTTTATTATGCATTGTCAGATTCCCATTCTGACGATGCCGCGTTTAGAGTTCTTCACGAAGTCAACAATAGCATCACGTTCGGGAGACTGAGGTAGCTCTGCTATCACTTTTGCTAGAGCGTCGCTGGTATTCAGTCCTGACATGTACAACACCCGATAAACATCTTGAATGCTATTGATTTGTTCGGTAGTGAATCCACGTCTACGTAAGCCTATTGAATTTACACGCTCATAAGACATGGGATACCGGCCAGCCATAACAAAGGGAGGAAGGTCTTTGTTTACAAGAGTTCCACCTTGTACCATCACGTGAGGGCCTATCTTTGTGAACTGATGTACCAGAGCACCACCGCCAATGACTGCCCAGTCATCAATTTCGACTTCTCCGGCAACCTGGACAGTGTTTGACATGATGATATTGTTACCAAGTATACAGTCATGTGCGACATGGCAATAAGCCATGATAAGGCAATTGTTGCCGATGATGGTTTTACCCCTAGATGCAGTGCCTCGGTGAATGGTAACAAACTCTCTAATAGTTGTGTTGTCGCCGATAATTGCAAGACTGTCTTCTCCCTGGAATTTGAGGTCTTGGGGAATACCACTGACTACAGCACCCGAATGAATATGGCACCCTTTACCGATGCGTGCTCCAGATTTAATACATGCATTACTGTCGATGATGGTGTCGTCATCAATCTCGACATTACTTTCAATTGTTACGAATGGTCCTATTTTCACTCTCTCGCCAATTTTGGCGTCAGTGCTAATGTATGCGAGTGGAGAAATGTATTCAGACATTATAGTGTAGTTTTTATTTGTTCTTTATAATTTGAGCCATAAATTCTACTTCGCTCACAATCTTTTCGCCCACAAAGGCATAACCTTTCATTACAGCACATCCGCGGCGCATAGGTGTCATGAATGAGATGTGGAAAATGAGAGTATCGCCAGGAACAACTTTCTGACGGAATTTGACGTTGTCTATTTTCATGAAGTAAGTGGAATAGCGTTCAGGTTCATCAACACCACTAAGAACAAGGAGTCCTCCCACTTGAGCCATGGCCTCGATTTGGAGCACTCCGGGCATGACGGGTTCTTCGGGGAAATGACCTTGGAAGAATGGCTCATTGCTGGTCACGTTTTTCACCCCCACAATATATGATTCTCCTAACTCTATGACCTTGTCGACAAGCTGCATGGGGTAACGGTGTGGCAACAGTTCCCTAATGCGGTTGATGTCCATTATTGGAGGATCATTTGGATTGTAAACCGGGGCCTGTACATTCTGATACCTTAGCTCTTTGCGAATCTGGTTTGATAATCGGGTGTTGATGGTATGGCCAGGACGTGTTGCTACAATGCGGCCTTTCAGAGGTCTTCCTATCAGTGCCAGGTCTCCCATAACGTCAAGGAGCTTGTGGCGTGCTGGTTCGTTGGGGTGGGTAAGTGGTTTGTTGTTGAGATACCCAAGTTTGTCAATCGGTGTGTGAGGAACGCCGGCAACATCAGCAATTGAATCAAGTTCCTCTTGTGCCATGGGCTTGTCGTAGATGACGATGGCATTGTCAAGATCTCCACCTTTAATCATGTTGTTCTGAATGAGAGGGAGAATTTCACGAACGAACACGAAAGTGCGGCTTCCTGCAATCTCCTCCTTAAAGTCGCTCAAAGAGTTGAGTGATGCAAACTGGTTGGAGAGAACGGGAGAGTCAAACTCAATCATTGTGTCAATTGAAAAATCGTCATCAGGAAGTACAATCAGTGATGAACCGGTTTTCTCATCAACCACTTTAATGCGTTGTTTTACTACATAGAACTCACGCTCAGCGCTTTGGTCAGCCAATCCAACTTGCTCAATTTTCTCGCTATATTCAATGGCACTTCCATCAAGAATAGGGAGTTCGGGGGCATTAAGCTCAATTATGCAGTTGTCAACACCGGCTGCGTAGAGTGCAGCCATTGCATGCTCAATTGTTGCCACTTTAACCTCGCGGTTTGTCTTGCAGGCAATTACAGTTCCTCGATTGGTCTCAATGACATTCTCAGCAAGTGCTTCTATTGTTGGAGTTCCCTCCAAGTCTATGCGCTTGAATACATATCCTGTATTCTCGGGAGCTGGATTAAATGAGGCTTCAACATTAAGCCCAGTATGCAAACCCTTGCCACTGACACGAAAAGGAGCCTTTAATGTTCTTTGTTTCATATATGTAGTGGTTTAATTATCTTTTTTGGTGTCTTCTATTATTTTCTTCAAGTTCTTTATGTCTTTTGCCATATCAGGCAGTCGCTTCAGATATACTTGCTGGCGGGCAAATTCCAAGGCATTGATGCCTGGATAACCTAATATTCTATTGTTGTCACCAACATTGTTCGGAATACCTGATTGAGCTCCAAAGCCATTGTTATCGCCAATGGTAATGTGTCCGGCAAAGCCCACTTGGCCTCCCACCATGTTGTGCTTACCAATCTTAGTAGATCCTGCTACACCAACCTGAGCTGCCATGACTGTTGATTCTCCAATCTCTACATTATGCGCTACTTGAATCAAGTTATCAAGTTTTGCGCCTTTCTTGATTATGGTAGCTCCCATAGTGGCACGGTCAATAGTAGTGTTGGCACCAATTTCTACGTCATCTTCAAGAATCACAATGCCAATTTGTGCAATCTTTTCATAGGTTCCGTCTTCTTTGGGAGCAAAACCGAAACCATCGCCACCGATAACAGTTCCAGCTTGAATGATGCAGCGGTTACCAATCTTGCAGCCGTGATATATTTTCACACCAGGATACAAAATGACATCATCGCCCAAAGTAACGTTGTCGCCAACGTAGACTTGTGGATAAATCTTGACATTCTTGCCTACAGTCACTCCTTTTCCGATGTAGGCAAATGCGCCAACATACACATCGTCGGTCAGCTCTACGCCTTCGGAGATAAAAGAAGGTTGCTCTATACCTTTCTTTGCAGGAGCCTGTCCACTAACCATATTAAGCAGAAAAGCCAACGTCTCATAAGGGTCATCAACTCTGATAAGTGTAGTAGTAATTGGCTGTTCGGCCTCAAAGTCTTTTCTGACCAGCACCGCAGTTGCTTTTGTCGTGTAGATAAAGTGTGTATATTTGGGGTTCGCAAGAAATGTCAAGCACCCTTCAGTTGCTTCTTCAATCTTGGAGTAATTGGTTATATATGCCTTGGCATCACCTTCGATAGTGCCGTGCACTAATGCTGCCAATTGTTCTGTAGTTAATTTCATTTTATGTGTTTCGGTGAAAATACTCTCAAATAACTTGCAAAGTTGCAAAAAATAGCCGACACGGCAAAGTTTATAGGGTAAAAATTCATTAAAATAGTGCATGTTAGAGTTTTATTAGAAAAATAATCTATAGAAAAGCTATAATTGAATTTCAAAATGATAGATTTTTTGTATCTTTACGGCGATAAATAATAAAGAAATGAAACAGTTAAGAGCTCTGTTGGGAAACAATGGGATTAGGGGAGTTGTTCGCACCGCCGATTGTGAAGTCATCGAGTTTCATAATCCTGGAGTGAAAGATCTTTTCATCCTTGTTAACACGCGTCCTCAAGTGCTTGAGGGAGCTTATGTTGCCGATAGGGTAATTGGTCGCGGTGCAGCATTGTTGCTGGTTATGGGGCATGTAAGTCAAGTGTTTGCTCAACTTATTAGTGAGCAAGCCGTTAAGGTCCTGCGGGCTAGTGAGATTAACGTTGAATATGAAAGTATCGTTCCTAATATTATCAATCGTGATGGCACTGACATCTGTCCCGTTGAAAAATTGACTATGGATGTTACCGATTCAAAGGTGGCATTTGAAAAAATAAAAGAATTTTTAACCACTAATAAAATAATATAATCATGAAATCATCTACTCAAAATGTGGCATTGTATCAACTTAGTTACAACCAAGTAAAGACTTATCTGCTGGCCGTTCTGTTTATTGTGGGAAATATTGCTTTACCACAACTTTGTCATCTCATGCCACAAGGAGGCTTGATCTTCCTACCAATCTATTTCTTTACACTAGTTGCTGCTTATAAATATGGGCTTGTAGTAGGACTGACAACTGCGGTGCTCTCACCATTGGTGAATAGTGCGCTGTTCGGTATGCCACCTGCTGCAGCACTTCCCATCATCCTCATTAAGAGCGTCACTCTAGCCATTGCTGCGGCTTTGATTGCAAAAAAGACCAACAAGGTGACTTTGTTAACTGTTGCTCTTGCGGTAATTGCTTATCAGTTGATTGGTTCTCTGGCAGAGTTGGCTATTACTGGTTCAATCGAAAAGGCTTCACAAGACATAATTCTGGGATGGCCTGGTTGCCTGATTCAGATTGTGGGAGGATTTGTTATTCTTCGTTACCTGTTGAAGAAGTAGGAACATGGAATACAAAAAATATAAAGATATAACCCTCTCCCGATTGGGATTTGGCAATATGCGTTTGCCTGAAAAGGACGGTCGCATCGACCGTGAGAAGGCAAGTGCAATGATTGACTGTGCCATGCGGGGAGGTGTAACTTATTACGATACCGCATGGATGTATCACCATGAGGATAGTGAAACTTTTCTTGGCGAAGTGCTGCCACAGTATCCTCGTGACAGTTTTTGTTTAGCCACAAAGTTCAATATAGGTTATAATCCTGACTATAGGCTCGTTTTTGAAACACAGCTCAAGAAACTCAAGACTGATTATTTTGATTTCTATCTCATTCATGCCATTGGTGACAACACTATTCATCCTTATGTTGATGATGGAGGCGTTGCCTATCTGATTGAACAAAAGGAGAAAGGCCGCATTCGTAATCTTGGTTTCTCATGCCATGCCAGCATTGAGTCGCTTAGGTGGTTTGTGGAGCAGTATGACTGGGATTTTGCTCAAATCCAACTCAACTGCTACGACTGGCTGTTTTCACACACACAAGAGGAGTATCGCATCCTTGAGGAACGCAACATTCCCATCGTAGTGATGGAGCCTGTGCGTGGCGGCAGGCTCTCCCGTCTAACACCTGAAGCTGAAGAAATGCTCCACGAGGCTCATCCTGACTGGTCACTGGCATCTTGGATGTTCCGCTTTGTGCGCTCGCTTCCGCAAGTACAGGTCATACTCAGCGGAATGAGTACTATGGAGCAGGTGGAAGACAATCTGCGTACTTTCAATGACGAAAACAATTTCAGTGAGGCTGACCGCGATTTGCTATTCAAAGCAATGGAGATGTTTAAAACTCAGATGCAAGTGCCATGCACAGCTTGCCGTTATTGCTGCGACGATTGTCCTATGGGTATCAATATCCCTGAATACCTCAAATATTACAATAAATACAAGGTCGATGGCGACTGGGGACTGAAAGACCTTCTGGCTAAAGTGGAATCAACATCAACTCCCGACGAGTGCCTATCTTGCGGCTCTTGTTCTGGCCACTGCCCACAAAGCATCGTCATCCCATCAATAATGACCGAGATGGGTGAGAAGTTCTACTAATTATTTGTCATACAATCACAAACAATTTAAAACAATTTTATAATTGTCATGATGAAGAGGTGTCTTTTCTGCTTTTTCCTTTTGGTTTTTGTGGGGTTGCCTATTATGAGCCAAGACAGACTTGTACCAACGTCATCAATTGGTGATGCCTCTAAAGGGTACTATGGGGTATTAAAATCGTTCTTGCTTCATGATATTCCCAATAATGGAGTTTCGAAGTTTATATTTATGTCAAGACCATCATTTTCTGGCGAATATGCAATGTGTGGAGTAAATGATGGTGACACTTTGATACTGTCGAAAGCAAAGAGTAATCTATTTTCTTATCTTTATCAATTATTAGAGAACAATAAGAATATCAAAAGTGTCGAGTACAATCCAGATTTTGTTGATACTTATAGAATGG
>JAEEGL014681653.1_pt1 | contig 10996 bp, 10 predicted proteins | sample 9134231 | NCBI WGS metagenome assembly JAEEGL01 (sample SAMN16246548, study PRJNA631951) | gut metagenome | biome: gut microbiome; feature: rumen; material: fiber-attached | host: Bos | place: Iran: Karaj | collected 2018-10 | reverse complement strand
GTCCAATAATTGGGGTGCACTTCATTGAGCCGGCTTCTAAAAGGCACCAATCAGAATCGAACTGATGCATAACGGTTTTGCAGACCGCTCCCTTACCGCTTGGGTATGGTGCCATAACGCTAGTTACTATAACAAAAATAAAAACGTTTGTCTATATACTTGTGAAAACGTTTTTTATCCATGTGCTTGAAAACTATGCTGTCACTCAGATTCTTCAGTTAATTATCACTTATTTTTCATGTTAGCTGTTTTGAGATTATCTGCAAAATTTGAGCGGTAAGACGCTTTAAATTTGTACACTGAATCAAATGCGGATATATTTCTTTCAGGGCTTCATATGTACTGTATCCATCTTCTTCCGCAGCATCGTCCAGCGCAACAGCTATGATATTTGTTCCACGGGCAATAATCTTTTTGGCTGCATTTGCTGTATCTTTGTTTGCGACTGCTCCATAGTATTCATCGTATTTATGAGCAGGAGCTCCGTCAGAAAGAACAATAATAAGCTTGTTTTCGCAAAAAGTTTTCTGGTTGATATATTTTTCAGCCCAATACAATGCTAGTCCGTCGCGGTTGTCGCCGTCTGCGTCAAGCTGCATGATATTCAGTTTTTCTTCTTCTTTGGCTTTAAAGTCCACAAGGATATTAACATCGATTTCAGGCTCTTCAAAATGTCCGCGGTGCTCAACTATTGCGTGTTCGATCCTTTGCTTTTTTAAAACTTCATGAAGAATTACGCTTGAAATCATTGCGGAATTTCTGCGTGCGCCCCACATAGAACCGCTTCCATCAATTAAAAGCAAAACTGACATATCGGGTATTTCATTGCCTAATTGCTTTCTGAACCAGAAGCGTCTCTTTACGTCCCCAAGTTTTTTTGAATCAATTCCATTACCGAACAGAAACTTACTTTCGCGGACAGGAACTTGTGCCTTAAGAATTTGCAAGAATCTTGAGTTATATGAATTGATATTAAGTTGGTACTGATTGTATATGTTTTTGTATGCCTGACGCAGATTCAAATTTATCTTCGGGTGGTTTTCGTTGATTTTTATGTCCTTATGAACTGCGCTTGCGCCTAAGCTGTTACCAGAATGTTCAACTTGCAATGGCTATCTCCGATGGGCAAAAAAAATGCGGGGAGTCTCCCCGCTATACGGTTGGCCCCGGGTACTAAGACCGAGCCAAAATGTACAGTTCGTCAACTGCACATTTAAAATATAATGCAGTTTTCTTAATCCGTCAATTGAAAAGTAATTTTTTGTTTAGTAATAACTTATTGCGAAATCCACATACTATTGTTATCACTATCTTCAACAGCATTTTTTTACCTTACTTTTCGTCTTTTTTGACGGTTCGGGTAATCAAGAGGCTTTCTATCGGGCGGTTCAGAATACGGCTAAGAACCGTAAGCGTATCAATGCTTGGCAGCGTTTCTCCGTTATACCAGCGGTAAATACCCTGCGGCTTTTCCCATCCCATTATTCTGGCAAAGATTTTCGGGGTTACGCCTTCTTCTTTCATGATTTCTTTTATGTGCTTTCCGGTCGCTTCCATGTCTATAACAGGATGTGAAGATTTTTCTTTATCTCTGCCATACAATACTGTTTTGTACTCCGGGAATTCATCATTGCCTAAAAATCCGTGGACACGAAGAAGCTGTACTACACCGGAGCCAAATCCACTGTTTTCCATCATGCGGAGTTTGTAGTCTTTCGTATGGAAATAATTTTCCCCGACATCCTTCGGAAACAAATCTTCATAAAACCCGTCATTGTACGCAAGTCCTATCTCAACTCTTTTGCGGTAATCTTCCTCACCGTCCTCTTCCATATCTCCGCGGTAATATTTTTTGTATGCATCTTCAAAACGTCCGATGGTGATTCGGTTCGCAACCAGGATATTCGGGTATACATCGTATTTTTGTTTGAAAATCTCGCAATAATCTTTTATTTCCTGAACCCAGTTCTTGTACTTCCTGATAAAAGTGACATAAGTAAAATCGGCTGGATTGTTTTCATAATATTCTTCTACATCCGGTTCGTACGGCATATCGCTCTGGTCTTCACATTCGTCGTAGAAGTCGGCGAATTCGTCCTCGTTGTCTTCGTCATCAGGATAATCAAAATCAGAGGCTTTGTCTGATTCCGGCGGTACGTAATCGTCGCATTCTTCGATTGGGGGAACTTCTTTACACTGGTCTTCGAGCCACGGAAAATCCAAATCTGAAGCAGTGTTCATTATGGTGCTGTTTTCACGGATAATTTTCTCACGTTCTTCTAGCGTCATACTACAACTCCCATTTTTTCTCTATAACTTTAGGATACGTTTCTTTTAATTTATGAATAATCTTCCTTTTTATTTCCGAAATAACTGGATTATTGATGCCATTGTAATCACCGAAATATTTATTTCCGATTTTCACCTTAAAAGAAGTGCAATGGTTTGGCCATGGGACATCTGGTATTTCATCAAGTTTGTCTTTGTATTCTTGAATGATTGCTTTAATTTCTTTAGCGAAGCTGTCTTTACTGAATTTTACTTTTTCTATTGTTGTCGGTTCATAACAGTAAGTCTGCATGTGCCGTACAGTAAGGTCACCATCTTCTTTGATAATGATTGTGTTTTCATAATCTTCATCCATTTTTGTATAAGAATAGGTATATTCAAATACAGTGTTCATAATGATTTCCTCCTGATTACATTTTTATTATACCAGGGAAAGAACCAGAATGCATTCAACACGTAGTTGAAAAAAAGCGGAAAGAATTAAACTTGTTTGTCCCTAATTCTTTTACACAGGAAGGCTCTTCATTACCTGCAACCGCAAGTGACTTGCTTCAAACCAGTTCCACACAAGGTAAGAATACTGGACAAGCCCAAAAAATGAAGAACAGGACAGGGCGCCGCCCTGCCAGCTACAAAAGCCCCCTAGCGCAATCTCGGGCTGTTCTTAAATACGGTGGGTGTTCAAAAAGAACTGCCCTCCGCAATTCTCAAAATAGCATAGGTTTGTTCAGCTGTCATTCAACTTGTAGTTGAAAAAACCTTCTCAAACAAATCCGATTTGATGTTCGATAACGGCTCGCCATCAAATCCATAATTGTAGGTATCAGCAAGCCACTCTTCTATTACTTCTTTGCGTTCTTTTCCTGATAATGAATCGTATTCACTATTGTCCCTTTCATCAAAAAAGCCAGTTATATAAAATCCAAGTTCATGATATGTGTCTTTAGATTTTATATCTTCGATTATATCAGCAAGGGTCATCTTTGAAATAATATTGATGCCATTTCCAACAGTGCCATAAATCTTTTCTAAAATCTGAGAAAGAAACAAAGACTCCCATTCGCGCGGTTGGTAGAGTTTTGATTTTTGGAATGTTTTTATGGATTGATAAATTGTTTTACAAAGTTCGTTTTTATCAATCTTAAAATGAAAACGAATACGTTTTTCACCATCTGGATTGTCATCTTTTAAATCCAAAGTATCAGCTATTGACAGATATTCTCCATCATAATCAAAATACCATTCCCACCCTTCTGAATCATTTGCAAACTCTGAATAATTCCCATTATAGATTTTTTCTGCCCATCTTAGTAAATCAGCAGGCGACGATAACCAATAGCTGAAACAGTAATGAGAAAATGTTTTATTTTTGTAGATAATATCAAAATCTATCCAACCGGCTTCACAGTTTGTAAATACAAGCTGAAAGTTTTTCATAGTTGCTCTCCGCATAAAAATAAAAGCACCTTCCGTGGACCGCAACCCCCACGATCGATCATTAACGCCAGTAAGCGGTATTCCTTATGGATTCCTTCTTTTAGGGATGACCATAAGATTTCTGCTCTTGAAGGCACTTACAGAATACCTTTCACCCTCTGCAAGGCGGGGGAGTTTTCGCGGTACTCCCCAGATAGCGGCCTCAACATACCAGTGCCTGTGTCGCCTTGCGGCTTCCCGCTTTTGGACTTTCGCCCTCAATCAGAACTATTAGCCCTCAGCCAGAACTACTGTTCCCCAATATGCCGGTTCATCATCACCATGAATAAAATAACATGTGTAAAGCTCCTTGTCATTCAACTTAAAGTTGAATGACTGAGTTTATAAACAACACTACAATTTACATATTGGCATCCGGCTTAATTTCGGATCGTGCTGCCGTTTTCCTGGTAACTATCATTTTTGATAGTTACCGGCGTTTCTCAGAATGCCGTTCTATGACACTCTGATGTTATAGAATGTAATTGAGTGATTTTGAATATGCAGGAGGTGTCTATGTCTTTTGTTTTGTTTGGAACCTTTAATGGTTATGGCGGATGGCAAGCTAAAATTATTGATGTATGTCAGAACTTCTATGAAAAGTATGACAGGTATCCTAATTTTATTCGAATGAAAGAAAGGACTATGGATGCTTTATTTGATGAAGCTGACAAAGAGTTTGAAGACCCATATTCGGAAGAGCACGCTGTAAGAGATTCTGAGGGAAATATCTTGATTCCACTTCATATTGATAGTGAAAACAGAAATCTTGACCGTCCTGAGAATCTTCCTGAGTCTGATATTGAATATTTTGATAATCACACTGAAGAGTATAATAATTCAGATTATGAAACCCAGGAAAACGATGATATAATAGATGATGACGATAACGACATCATCTATCCGAAATTCTTTGGGCCAAATGATGACGGAACTGTAAGCTTTATTACTAATAAGTTTGAGCTTAAGTTTCTTGAAGGTGAAGATTTGCCTGAGGATTATTTTATTGTTCAGTTTGGCGATGGACCTGAAGATGGCGGCGAAGATTTTGAGGAAGAAGAAGCTGAGCCTGAACAGAAGAAAATCACTCTTGCAGCATAAGGAGAAAGGAAATGAACTATAAGCAGAAATGGAATGATGCTTTACAGATAATAGCGGAAGACTTTTTCATTAAATTTAATAAGGCTTTTGGCATTGGTTATTCAATGGAAAATCTTGCAAAGAAAGTTACAAAGCTCTTCCCTGAATATGGTACCAGAAAGCCTTTCTTTGAATTTCTTGATAATAACTACAGTTTAAATATCCGCACTGATTATGAATATGAAACAATTTATGGAATTATTCACAGGCTTTATAAGAGACAGATTTTTGAATACTTTGAAAAGAATGGTATAAATGACGGCTTTGAAACTGATTATGAGTTATTCAGAATGTATATGTCTAAACCAGAACAGCAGCTGAAAGATCATATTCTGAAAGCTCTGCAGAAAGGAGATTTGTTTCAAGTAAATAATGAATATGTTTGTATCAAGTGGTCCGCCGGTACTACTATACTTGCTACGGATGTAATTATAAAAATAGAAGACAAAGAGTTTAAGATTATTTCTGCTTATCCTGGTTGTTTAGAATGCAATCGTAATTCACTTGGAGTTTACTATCCTTGCATAGAGGAGACAGGTGATAGAAATTCTATAACTATTGGTGAAAAATCTTATGAATATTTTGACAGTTTTTTACCATTTGATAGACCTGGCTTTAACGATGATTTAGAAGAAGAATCTGTTTATTGTCTTTATGCTTTTGCACTTGCTGCCAACCTTGATTTTAAGACTTACCTCAAAGAAAAAAAGCTTTCTAAAAGCTATATTGATTATGACGGTGTTGATTCGCTTGAGCCTTTTAGAGTAATTAAAACGAAATTAAAAGACCTTATGGAATTTAAGTATCTTGGAAAAAAGTTTTATATGTTCAAATGGAATGGGTTTTCTGATGTAACTGATGTTGACGAAAGTATGTTTGACTGTGATATCCCTGTTTTCATTCCTGCAAGAATACTTTCTAAGGGAACAGAATTATTTGCAGATGATGAAATTGAACTGCAGGTATTTATGTGTGCACATCAGGCTGTTTATTTAAATCTTGAAGATTTAGAGTTAGAAAGGTTTAAATTTGAAGTAATATCAACGCTTGCCGGAAAAAGATTAAAATCACGAGCACAGATAAAACAAGAGAGAATCGATTTACAATATGAGTCTCCTGAAAAGAAGAAAGAAAAACTTGAAATTAAAAAGAAGCCTGCAGCGTATATGATTCGAATCTTTAATGATAAAAAGGATTACGAAGAGCAGGTAATGGAACAATGCAAAGAGTTTTTTGAAAAGTTTGGAGACTATCCTAATGTAATTGTTTCTAATCCGAAAACGTTTGATAAGTGGATGGACGCAATTGAGGAAAATATTTCCGACAATATTGCAAGTGATAAAGAATATCCGGAAAGTGATGAGCCGTCTTTGTTTGATGACTTAATAGAAAAGCCTGCTATTTGCGAGTTTGCTCCTGATGATACTGGAAAGGGAACTGTTTTTAAGACTCCTGATTATGAGCTTCATATTATTGAAAACGAAGACTACGAAGAAGGAATCTATGAAATCTTTAACGGATATTCAACTCAGCTGGAAGAGAACAGCTTTTTATATCCTTTAGTAGATGCAGAAGCTACCGGCAAACGTATTCATGAATTGATGTTAGAAAGAGGTTTTGATGCACATGATATCCAGAAAGTAATGGGCGGCCTTTCTCATACTTCGGTTTACAACTGGTTTAATGGTAAATCTTTACCGCGAATTGATTTTCTTGTTGTGCTTTCAAATCTCTTTAATATGCCCCTTGATGATCTTATTGTTGTGCAGCACCAGAAGAGGGAGAAAGTAAAATAGGAAGGCTCGAAAATTGTAATTTACATTCCACCATCTCTAGTGTAGCACTGCTTTCAAACATAATCATTCAGCTTGTAGTTGAAGAATTTGTTTCTTAATTTCTTTGACAGGCAAAATCATTCTCATGGAATTAATATTTTCTATTTTTGATTCGCTTTCATCTATCTGATAAAAGATTTCACAATCTTTGGGATTATTTTTCTTTTCAGTAAAAATGTCTCTGGGAGCAATTTTAGATTTTTTGAGTATTTTTACTTTACGGATTATCTGCTGCTTTAAATGAATACCATTATCGATATAGTATTTTTCTAAATCTGGATATAAAAATTTCTCAATCATGAGAGATTTACAATCGTTGTAGTCTTGTAACTCATCATTATGACCTTTTTTTGAAACTTCGGATCCAAGCAGATTCATTAATGAAAAATAAATTTCGCCTATGACTTGTTTTTTATCACCAATCATCACATGGTCTATCGGGTCTGTTTCAAGATAATTCTCTTGATGACCACTAACCGTTAACCTAACTGTATCATATTGATAAGCAATTCCCCCGGCACAGGGGATTGATGTTTGGAGTTCTTCAAGTTTTAAATCCAAGTCTGGACCTTCACCGTTAAGGCAAACAGAAAGAGAGTTTACGACTCTTTGGTTTTCTGCTAATTGTTCTTTTGACCAAATCATTTGAGATGAACTGGTATATAAAAACTGTTCAAGGAACTCTGTGATAGATGTAAAGGAATCAACGCACAATGAAAACCAGAAATTTTGAACTTTTACATCATCAAAATAAAAGTCTATATCAATGCCACCATAAGAAAAATCACCGTATTTGACTTTCAAGACACTCATTCTTTTATTTCCTTGTACAATACAAACCTAATCCGAACTATGCCAAACAGAAACTGTGTTTTTGATTTCATTCGGCAAGTTATTGCCCATCAGCTCTGCATCAGTTATCTTTTCAAAGTATGTTATAAGGTACGGTAAAAGCTCGTTTACTGTTTTATCGTGAACCTTCAATAAAAACTCTTTTGCTTCTGGAGATAGTTTTTCCTGTGGAACTGGCTTACATTTTTCCAAAGTTTTGAGCCAGTTTAAGAGCGGAATAAAAGATTCTTTTGGAAAAATGCGGTAATATTCGCGATCATCGCTACTCATACCATATTCGGCTTTCCAATATGACCAGTCTGAACAAAGAAGTTTCTTTTCTTTTTCATCAAAGTGAATCATTGTATCGCTGATGTGTTTTTCTGTTTTTTCGCGATAAACTGTAAATTCATATTGACGATAATGTGATTCAATTTTCTCAGTTCCAAAAACTGCTTTTATTGTTTCGCAAAGTTCATCATACATTTTATATTCAGAAAGCTCGTACAAAGCTTCTGCAATTGATTCGTAATACCATTTGATGTCTTCTTTGGGAGCGTTGAAGCGTTCCCAAAGTTTTTCACCCTGCGTTTTTAAGTCGGCATACATACTTTTGATGTTGGAAAGCTTATCGGCACAGCAGACGAGCTTTGTCGCCATTGTGTCTTTTTGCAAACAGTCTATTGTGTGCTGCTTACGTTCATGCCAAGTCTTTGATTTATCCTCGCTTTCGGTAAGGACTATATCCAAAACAGCTTTGCCAAACTTCTGTTCTATTTCTTCAGGTTTGGTGTCAGTATCTTCCAGAGTATCATGCAGAATTCCGGCGATAATGATTTCTTCCGGCAAGTCTTCTGCAGTAAGAAGTTGCATAACTTCCATCGGATGAACGATGTAGGGGATTTCAGTTCCCTTCCGCTTCTGGTTTTGATGTTTGAGTGTTGCGAAGATGATAGCTTCATGGATATTCATGGAAATTGACATTGTGATACCTCCGGAAAAAGGAGTTTCTGATAGGACGACAGACATTATCAGAACTGATGACAGCTGCAAGAATGACACAGCTCCTCTTGCAAACTCCATTACTCACTTCTTGGCGGAGCCTGTAGCAGATACTTAAACCGTTTCTACAACCATTATTATTTTATGGGAAAAAAACAAATAAGTCATTCAACTTGCAGTTGAAAAATTATAAAAGAGTTTTAATAAACTCTCCATATTTTTCGCCCATAGGTAATTCCATATCAGTCACAAGCTCACGGCGTTCAGCTCCATTACGTTCAATTGTTTTCCAGTAAAAGCCAACTCCGCGTTTTTGCCAGAGAGGTAAATCATTATAGTTTATGCCACGCTGGAAGAGAAGCTCGTTTTTATCTGCGGTGGTAAGTCCATTTATTGCTTTAGTTGCCTGCACCTTTGTCTTGTTTTCTTTTCTGAGCGTCCAGTAACACCATGCATTTAAGGCGTTACGATTAGCATCTTCATTTCGCCAACGGAAATAATCTATGACATTATCTTTTTTTGGAAGTTCACTGATTCTGCAATCAAAGGAACCGAGTTTTCTATAAAGAAGTGAGAACTTTGCAGAAGCTTCTCCAGCTAAGATAGAATTAAGCTTTCTTGTTTTTCTTCCAAAGTCCTCTGATTCAAGAAGAAACAACAGAGAAATCTCATCGCTTTCGGTATAGCCGTAGATGAAATTAAAACCGGATTCTGTCATCAGATGAATTGTTGTGTTAACCATGAGGTCACGGAATTTTTCATCAAACGGAGCTTCAAAATCTCCTGATTCTTTGGTGAGAGTGTGGAAGTGTCTTCCGTCCAAACGCGCTACCATATAGATACCAGGTAAAACACAACGGTCACTTGCAGTTTCAAAAACTCTCATTTTTTCATCAAGTTCTGAAAACTTCATTTTCTACACTCCTCCTATATTCTGCTGATATTATGCTTCCATTTGAATCTATTATATTCAATTCATCAAAACCTTCATTAAGTGTAGGTACTTCATACTCTTTTGCCTTTGAAAAAATAGCTTGTTTTGGAACTCTATCTTTACCAGTTCGCTTTTCATTTCGTTCAAGGCAGATTTTTGAATCACAATCAAAGAAATAGCAAATCTTTTTGATAGCTTCTTTTTGTTTTGTTGCAGCTTCATCACAAGCCTGAATAAACTTACTGCGAACTTCCTTTATGGTGTTTGTGTTATCGACTACGAAGGACATTTTTGTTTCGAAACAAAAATCGAGTAAGAGAGCAGTACGATTCTTTGTTTTCAGTAAATCATTACTGATTCTTAGGTGAGTATTGAAAAAATGTTGTTTGTAGTATGTTGATTTTCCACATCCAGGAAGACCAACGAATAATATCATTTCCATAGATGCATCGAAAACGTGTCAGTTGCAGACAGCAACTCTGTAATCAATTCTTCATCAGTCGCCGGAAACGGTAATAATTCCTTTCTTACTGACACATGCTGATTATACCATGAAAACACTTGGTTCTGTCATTCAACTAGTAGTTGAATGACAGAATACACTGACCGTGGTACATTTTGATTGTCAGAGATGCCCGCCAAACCGCGCAGGGGTTTTGCTCTCCCCAGCCTGAATTCCTTATTTTTTCCTTCGGAGGAACGAGAATTTTGTTTCGCTCAGGACGACCGCAAAGAACATGAGCGCACATCCCACGATTCCGCGCGGAGGAATGACTTCGCCAAGGAAGATTACGCCCGAAAGCGCGCCAAAAACAGCCTCAAAGGACATTAAAAGAGCCGCGAGCGACGGCGCAAGGTACTTTTGGCAGATAGTCTGCAGCGCGAACGCCACCATCGTGCTAAGCAGCCCCAAATAAAGCATACTCAGAATTACGTCACTGTTGCCAAGGACGCTCCAGTTCATGTCGCCGTCGATGAAAGGAGCCGTTATCCACGACAAGAGCGCGGCTACGATAATCTGAAGAATGGCGAGCAGCACTGGATCATCGTTTTGTGACCACCGTGCTATGAATATTATTTGCAGCGCGTAGCAGAAGCCGCAGATAAGCGTGAGTACATCGCCTTTATTCATGGAAAGTGCGCCTTCAATGCCTTCAAGCGACAAAAGCCCGATTCCGGTAATTGAAAGCGCTGCGGCGATAATACTGAAAATATCCGGGCGGCGTTTTATAAGAATCCAGTTCAGGAACGGAACGAGGATAACGTAAATAGTCGTGAGAAACGCGTTTTTGCCAGCCGTCGTGTAGTTGCAGCCGATTGTCTGGAACGCATACGCAAGGAAAAGAAACACGCCGATGCCAACGCCATGAATGAGCTCTTCTTTTTTTATGCGAATAAGCTTTTTTATGAAAACGAGTGACATCACCACGCCGGCGATTGTAAAGCGGAACGCCATCATGTAGATTGGCGGAACATATTCGAGTGAGTT
>JAEEGL012974020.1_pt1 | contig 10996 bp, 7 predicted proteins | sample 9134231 | NCBI WGS metagenome assembly JAEEGL01 (sample SAMN16246548, study PRJNA631951) | gut metagenome | biome: gut microbiome; feature: rumen; material: fiber-attached | host: Bos | place: Iran: Karaj | collected 2018-10 | reverse complement strand
GTCGACACCCAGAGGCTGCTGTAATCCATTACGGATGACGCATAATTGTAAACCGTTAGTAATCCTGTATTCCCCGGGAAGGTGTAGGTGGTGGCGCTGCCTCCCGCCTTGTCCGCACAGGAATAGGAAAAGCCTATGTCGGTGCCGGTAATGGCGGAAGAAACTGCTCCGCCGGAAGGTGCCACGCTTCGTGCTTCATGGTTGGCCAGGTTGAAAGGCATGGCAGCCGAATGGTTCGGGATGAGCCGGTAGATGCACGGACTGTCGTACTGGAGAATCAGGCGGACTTCCATCGATGTCGGATGGGCGTGCTTGTTATAGCCGTTGGAACCGTTGAGAGTGGTGTACGAATCCCAGCCCGTGAGATTCCATACGCAGTCGAAGCAGTCGGAGAATTTGCCGGCCGTACCCGCCGAGGTATAGCTCGAGGATGAATTGTCGGCATATTTGATGGCCGGACACACCGAGGCGGAACCGTAGCTGGATGAGAAGGAGTCCCAGCTCCTGGTGAAGACCACCTTTCGGGTGGATGTCTTTGAAGCGAACGCGGTGCCGTTGGGTTTGTATGTTACGGAGCCCTCAATGCTTCCGGAGATATGCGTGTAAATCTTGAGTCCGAGCGGATTGCTGTACCGGCACAGCAGCTGGCCGTTTCCGCTCGAATACTCCAGTTTTACGGACGGGAGGTGCCTGACTACCTTTACCATGAGCGTGTCGCGGAGCAGGCCGTCGTAGGATTCGATGAAGAAACTGACGTTCTCGGTTTCGCCTTCATACGGGTCCCTGTAGAACGAATGCGAAGGAAACATGTAGTGGTAGACGCTGCTGTATATTCCGCTGCCGTAGGTTAGTGAGGGGCTGTCGGTGGGCAATGCCGTAGAAATGAGGATGGCTGTGAAATGCTCGTCCACCTGGCTTGCCTGGTAACTGACGTACGGGGTGACTGCGAATTTATCGACAGAGATGGAATACCTGGTTTTGGGATTCGACCGGTAAACGTAGTACAGGGCGCTGAAACCCTTCATCAGGTAGATCGAGGAGACGGGTTTGAAGGGCCTGCGATACTCGTTCTCGTCCGTGTTGCTGCGAAACGCCGCGGGACAGTTTGAGGACGTGTAGCGGGTGTCCGCAAAGCAGAGCGTGCCTGTAATTTCCGGCTCGGACGGCTCTACGAACCAGTCTTCCGAAGCGATCAGTTCCGATGCCATGTCGAGGCGGAGAGGATTGACGGTGTTCCTCACCACCGAGAAATCGCTGGTGGCGTCTCTTCCCAGATAAGCCCTGTAAGTTACCGAAGAGTATGTTGCGGTGGGGGTTTCCGCCCGGCAGCAGAGTTCCAGATAGGAACAGAGATCGGCCAGAGACGGGTCTCCGGTAGCCTGTGCTATGGCATCGGCACTCTTGCCCCTCTGACTGCCGTTGCCCGGGAGCAGCCGCCCCTGACAGTTCTCCAGATAATAGAGACTGACCGTGCCTCCGGCGTTAAGCGAGGCGATGTCGGCGGCGCTCAGGCTGTCGCCCTCGGCAATCACTTCGGCGGCTGCCTCCGCCCTGCTGGCATAACGTCCTTCGCCCAGAAGTGTGCCGAACGGCCGGATTACCCGGGCGCATGCCTTCATCTTCCCGGAAAGGAAGGTGTAGGATATCCGGGTGTTCGCCGGATTGTCGTAGGCGGAGATGTCGAAACGGCCGACCAGTCTGGAGAGGCTGACGCTGCCGCTGCCGGAAGGAGAGTAAGCCAGAACTGCTCCGGCCATTGGAAATCCGCGTTCGGAGAAAGAGGCATAGCTTTCGACAGCTGCGGCCAAGTTGCTTATTCCTTCTTCCAGGTCCGGGCCGGCCACCTCTCCCATGTTGGCCAGGAAATAGATGTCGTAGCTGGCGTGAAGGGCGGGAAACACTATCGGTAGCTGAGTATCCGCAGAGAGTTCTGTGTGGAAGGAGTAGTCGGGAAGCAGCACCCCTTCCTGATATATCCAAACATTGATGTCGGATATGGCGTCGAGCTGCTCCGGACAGAAGGTGGAACGCGACGGAGGCTCGCTGCGCTTCAGGGAGAAGCGTACCCTTACGCCGCCGGGGAGTCTGTCCGGCCCCTCGGGGGCAATCCTTGCGCAGGATATGCCTGTAGCAAGGACTGCCACGAAAAGAAGGAACGATGATTTCATGACTATAAGGTCTGTGTAATTTCGCTGCCGGCCTGCCAGGGCTGTATGCTGACACCCAGGGTGACGCTGGCCTCGGTTACGGGAGTTCCCGGATCGGTGCTTCCCAGATTGTTGAGGGTGATGGAGACATCGTAACTGTTGTTGCGTTCCAGGCCGTTTGCAAGGGCGGCGCCGAGATTGGCAGTCCAGTAGTAGATGCTGTCGCCCACCTGCCCGCATATGGTGAGCCAGGTTGCCTGTGCGTTCCAGGTGGTCGTAGTGGCTACGTTTGCCGGAATCGCGGTTTTGAGCGGATTCGGGAAGGTGTAGTAATAGGCGTCCGCCGAATATGAAGCGCCGGCGGCGATACTTGTAGCCGGGCTGGTCTCGTAGGATTTGAAGGTATAGGCGGAGCCGCTGCTTCCGGCATCCACCGCCCCGGTGGTGGAGCCGGCGGTGATGAGGGTACCGAGGGCTTTTCTGCCGTACTGGTTATACCAGGTATCCACTGCAGTTGCGTCCAGCTGGATCTGCCCCTTTACGTTGCAGAGATAGATCCTCTTCAGGGTGATGGCTCCGAATGCAGTGGGGAGGCTGTTCCTTACGCTTGTGAGGTGTACGCGCGATGCCAGGCTGCTCACAGGTACGGTTATGTTGTCCGTCGACGCCTCGCTCAGGTTGGCCATGGCCTGGCCGTGCATCACGAAGGGATTGTCGGCGAGGCTTGCGACCACCGCCCTGGTCTGGATCAGGTTCAGGTTCGGGACTTCCGGGCCGTTTACCACGGCTACTATGGTATAGTACATGCCCTTGCTGAGCTTGACCGTGCCTGCCGCAGTAACCTTCTTGACATAATTACCGGCGGAATCAAAGATGAGAATCTGCACCGAGGAAGCGGTTTTGTCTCCATTGTTTTCGCCTGTGCCGCTCGCACGCGTGGAGATGTCCGTGTCGATGCCGGAGAGTGAGATTGTGAGGGAGGCCGTCTCGTCGCCATCTCCGGGAGCCTGAACCGTCGCAAGCTTTTTACAGGAAACGGCAAGGGAGGCGCCGAGCAGAAGTGCCACGGAAATAAGGGAAAGAATCTTTTTCATTGTTTTTTGGTTTAATTGGTTTTACAACGGCAAAGGTCCGGGGGAATTTCCGTGTACAGAAGCACATGGTCGCCTCACCCCTCAACTTTTTATGTTTTCGGGGGTGTCTAAAGAATTTTTCATGGTATGCCGGTGACGAGAGTCAGGTTTCCGGTGACAGAAAACCGGCCCCCGATTTTTTTCGAAGGCCGGTCTGTGACGAAACCGCGGTTTCTGTGATGAAGCTAATAGCCGAAGATGTCTTCGAGGGTGAGCGTCTTCACGGGACCGAGGAAACGGAGGTAAGGCATGTCGAGTTCGGCCGGATCGCCGAGGATGCCGTAGGTATAGGTGCGGTCGGCTACCCATTGCTTCTGGACGGCCTTGACGTCTTCCAGGCTGAGGTCCTGAAGCTCTTCGAACACAGTCTTGTCCAGAGGCTCTTCCAAACCGAGCCTGCGGCAGTTCCGATAGTAGTTCAGGAGCCGGAGACCACGGTAGCGCTGGGTGCGCATGCGGGAAAGCAGACCCTGCTTTGCGATGTCGAAGGCACGCTCGGATTCAGGCATGTCGTTGATGATGTCGTAGAAGTTTTCCACGGCTTTCACGAGTTTGTCGTTCTGGGAAGCGATGTATGCGAAGAATCCGTACTCGCCGTCTTTCCAATAAGGCTCGCTGAGGCGGGCGGCGGCACTGTAGGCAAGGCCGCGTGCCTCCCTCATCTCCTGGAAGACGATGCCGTTCATGCCGCCTCCGAAATACTCATTGTAGAGGCGGATTCGGGCAGTCTGGACAGGATCGTATTTTTCTCCGCGGTTGCTGAACTGGTAATAGTAGAAGTTGGCCGCGGTATAGGGAGCCACCAGCACCTTTGAAGACGGGGTCTGAACCGTGTGGGCGAATTCTTCGGCCAGGGGCTCGGGATTCTCTTCGATGTGGTGAGCCGAGACCAGACTCCTGGTTGCCTCTTCCTTGGAGAGAGGTCCGTAGTAGAGCACTTCGTGGCCCTTTCCGAACAGTTCGCGGATCTTGCCGAGCAGCTGTTCCGAAGTGAGGGAACTGAGGGCTGCGCCCGACAGGGTGGTGCGCTTCACGTATTCGGGACCGTACATGACATAATTCGTGAGAGCATTGAAGCAGGCGTCCTGACTCTTCTTGGCGTCGTCGCGGGCCTTGAAGAGATCGGCCTTGAGCGCTGCCAGAATTCCCTCGTCGGGTTCGGCTCCCAGAATCAGTTTCTCCACTATGCCGAGAGCCTCGGGCACATTGTCGCTGAGGCCGCTGATGAAGATGGAGCTGGAATTGTCGTTGCACTCGAAGCTGAAGAAGCAGGCGAGCTCGTACATGCGGGCACTGATTTCCGCTGCGCTCATTTCCGGAGTGCCGAGGTATTCGAGATAGGCGAAGGCAGCCTCGAGTGCGGGATCCTGGAGTTTGCCGCGGTTGTAGAGCAGTTCTACCGTAGCTATGTCGTTGAGGGTGTTTTTCTTATACAGCAGGTCCACGCCCGGAGCGAGCTGCCCGACAGAGAGGTCTTTGGAGAAATCCGGGAAGGCCGGCTCGATGGGGGCGACCTCCTTGTCCTGAATGCTCTGAAGGAAGGCGCTGCTCTTGTCTCGGTTCGTTTCAATGGGCGTTATCGCGGGAGCGGAGATCTTTTCGATAGAAGTATCTTCGCCCATGCGTTTGTATACCACTACGTAGTTTTCCGGACGCAGGTATTCCTGAGCGAAGGCCATCACGTCTTCCTTGGTGACGGAAGCATAGCGCTCGATATCCTTGCAGGCGTCTTTCCATGGGATGGCTGCGATGAAGGCGTCCACGAACATATGGGCCCTGCTGGAATTGTTCTCGAGCTGACGCATCCTGCGCAGGCGGATATTGTTTACGGTGCTCTCCACCAGTGATTCGTCGAAGTCGCCGGAAGCCAGCTTGGCTACTTCTTCGAGAGCCAGGTCGCGGACCTGCTCGAGGGTCTGTCCCTGTTTGGGCATACCCATAGTGACGAACATGCTGTAGTCGGGCTGGGTGTTGTCGAATGCGTACATCTGCATGGCCTTCTGCTGCATGTTGATATCCAGGTCGATGAGGCCTGCTCGGCCGTTGCAAAGTACGCTGCTGGCCACTTCACCCACTGCCGTTGCCTTCAGGTCGCGGGAGCCGGGAAGCCTCCAGGCAAGGGCAACCATCTCCGCTTCGAGGCCGTAGACATCCTTGACGACAGGAGCGGTAATGGGATCTTCGGCCTCGTACTTAAGAACCGGGATGTCCGGGTTCGGAGCCCAGTCGCCGAAATACTTCTTGATAAGGGAAAGGGCTTCCCTTGGATTGAAATCTCCCGAAAGGCAGACTGCTATGTTGTTGGGAACATAGTATGTTTTGTAGTAGTTTTTAATGTTGACTATGGATGGATTCTTGAGCTGTTCCTGTGTGCCGAGAACAGTCTGGGTGCCATAGGGATGGTTTTTGAAAAGGCCTGCCTGAAGGGCTTCAAAGAGCTTTTCGGTGTCGGAAGTGAGAGACATGTTCTTCTCTTCATACACCGCTTCCAGTTCGGTATGGAAGCCGCGGATCACGTTGTGACGGAAACGGTCGGCCTGGACCAGAGCCCAGTTTTCCAGCTGGTTGGATGGGATGTCCTCGGTGTATACCGTTTCGTCCTGACTTGTCCAGGCGTTGGTTCCGCGCGCCCCGATCATGCCCATGAGTTTGTCGTATTCGTTGGGAATGGCGATTTTGGAGGCCTCGTAGCTCACGGAATCGATACGGCGGTACATCTCCAGCCTTTCGGCTGGATCCGTAATGGTCCGGTATTCCTCGAACAGCCGCTCAATCTCGTCGAGCATGGGCTTTTCGGCCTCATAGTCGCTTGTGCCGAACTGTTCGCTTCCCTTGAACATCAGGTGTTCGAAATAGTGGGCGAGTCCGGTGGTTTCGTGGGGATCGTTCTTTCCTCCGGAACGAACGGCTATGTACGTCTGGATGCGGGGCTCTTCCTTGTTTACGGTCATGTAAACCTTGAGGCCGTTGTCCAGGGTGTAGACGAGGCTCTTCATCGGGTCTCCTTTGACCCTTTCACATCTGTCGCATGAAGAAAGCGCCGCCGTGGCCACGAGGATGGCCAGGGCTGAGCAAAGCATAGAATGTTTCATTATTCTGAAAATATTTTTTTTCAAATATAATGTTTAATCCCAAAAAATGTGTAAATTGCACCCGAAGTTTTTCATAGTTTAAGTTTAGGTTAAGTAGCGGGGCTATCGCAGTGATGCGATGCCCCGTGAATTATTATTGCAGCCGGTATCCGCTCAGACCCTGTATGCCCGGCATTCCATAGTATTTTTCCACGAGATTCCCCTTGAGGTAAACCAGTCTTCCCAGAAGTTCCGGATGATCCACAAGGTTGAGTGCATCGCGAATGTCTCCCTGGCTCAGCTGAACTGCAAGGCAGGCATTCCTGTCGGCGGTGTATCTGTCCGGCGCAAGCACCAGATTCGTGTTGGACTTGAACGGGGCTGAGAATGAGCAGGATTTGGAACTGAGGTCGCCTCCCGCGATATAGCCGTAGACCCAGACCCCTTTTTCGCCGCTTGAAGCCTTGCCGCGGGCCTGGCCCACGCTGTATGCCCCGGAAAGATCCTCGCCTCCGTCACCCTCCCCGGGATTACCGTAAAAGTAGTTTTCATAAGTCCATGTGCGGACGGTGTCCACTTCGATGCTGATTCCGTCTCCATAGCGTTCTGCCACTGCGTCGACATCCTTCACGCTGCTGCCGCTTCCGATGCGCAGCACCAGCACTTCGCGCGGAGCCAGCTCCCTTGTAGCAAGGGTCTGGCTGGTGCCGTTGCGGTTGAAGAGCACCCATATGGTTCCGGGATAGAAATACCCGGTCCGCTTCTCCCCGTACGCGTACATGAGCGTGCCGGCGGCACTCTTGACATACATGTTGCCGCCAGGATAATCGGCGATGAACTGCTCCGTGAACTGCAGCCGCACGGCCGAATTGAGCATCGAACAGCTGAGATGAACCGCCGAGATCTTACCGGGCGTTATTTCCACCGTCTGTCGGTCGCCGAACTGCGGGGAATCGAAGACGGGACCGGTGAAAGGCCGGGATACAGCTTCCACGGTGTATTCTCCGCCAGGGAGGGACAGCTCCTTGGGGGCGTCGGCGTATAGCCCGCTCCATACAGGGTCGCCGCCGTCGTCGAGTACGCTCAGGAGAAATGAATTGGTGTCAGGAACCTCGGCTCCCTTGCTGGAAGAGTTGATGAAAGAAAGAGTCAGCGTGCCCGGTTCGGGAGCGGGGGAGGAAACGATACGGTCGCAAGCGAGCAATGCGGCTGCGGCCAGGGGGAAAAACAGAAAAGCCTTCATAATCTTGCGTTTTTTAAGCAAAGCTATGAAGGCTTTCCGAGACCGGTGGTAGTAAATCGGAAGTATTTTTTTTAGGTAGGCAGCGTTTTTCTTAACAATCGAAAAACAAATCTTTATGCCCTTCCGGCAACTGTCTATAACTTAAATCTGTACGCGAGTCCGATACCAAGAAAACAGCTGTCTTCCAGAGTGAGGATCCCCACGCCGTATTTGTAGTAGTTGCTCTCGGAAACCACGCTTCCCGCAGCTTCCGAGGTGTAATTTCCGTAACTCTTCTGGATTCCGGACGAAGAGAAGTCGACAGGCATGTCCATGTTGTAATCGAAAATGATGTACATGTCGAGGTTCTGGTTCCTGGCGAATTTCCAGTCGGCTCCGAGGTTGAAACGGATACGGTTGATGTATATGTCGTTGTAGGAAGGCGTGAGGTTGCCGTAACAGGTCCTCGTCTTGTTTTCCCAGCTTTTCGTGCTCTCGTCGTACTTCTGCCAGTTGTAGGTGCCGTATGTGAAAGAGTTCGGATTTACCGCGTTGAAGCAGTTGCGTATTTCCGCCGAGACATAGGGCGTCCATTTGCTGTGGAACAGGTCGTATTCCAGTTTCAGGCGGCTCTTGAGGGCCAGGTCGGTCTGAGGGCTCTGGTACAGGTTCACGTCGTACGCCTTATATGTGGCCTGAAACTTCTCGCGGAGAGTGAACTTGATGCGGCCCAGTCTGGCAGAAGCCGCCAGACTCAATGCTCCGCGGTGCCTGGGCCTCCACTCTCCGGCGCTGCTTTTGGACATGATGAAGGAGTATGAAAGGCCCGCCTTGAGCCAGGGAAAGAGCCTGTATGAGACGGCCAGGTTGGAGTATGCCTTGCTGAGGTTGGAGAAACTGTCTTTCAAACGTATTTCTTCGTCGAAAGACAGGCTCAGGCGTTTGGGAATCACGCTCCAGTCGACACCTCCGGAAATCAAAGCCCCCATGTCGAGTCCTTCGTTTACGGAATCGTAGGTAAGACCGCCGCCCGTTCCGCCGGAGCCAAGGGTCATGCCCCGTACGTCCCCATCGTCCTGGGAGAAAGCGGGAACCGCCAGGAGCAGGGCGGCCGCCGCGAGAATAACTCTAGCCTTCATAATTTTTGATTTTGATGGCCTTGTCTATGCTGGAAGACTCGCCCTTGGGGAGTTCGTACGTGATTTTCAGGTATGCTGAATCCTTGAGGAAGTCGACCATGCCGACCTCGATGCTTTCGATCTTGAGACCCAGCCTTTTTTCCAGGTCTTCCTTGAGCTCAGCCCTGCGCGATGCCTCCACAAGTTCTATGCGGTCGTAGAGGACAACTTTCGTGGAAACGCGGGAACGGATGATTCCTATGCCTTCGAGCAACCAGATGAGCAGCACGGTCACCACATTGGCCGTTACTATCAGGGCGAATGGGATTTCGGCTCCTATGCCGTTGATTATGGAGATGGCGATAATGATGAACAGGTAGGTCATCTCGCGCACCGGGACCGTTTCGGTACGGTAGCGTATCATTCCGAAGATCGCGAACAGGCCGAGGGTGAAACCAATCTGAAGGCTAAGGTTGTTCATCACGTAGAGCAGCAGGAACATTGCGCTCGAGAAGATCAGGAAGGTGAAGTAGTAGTTCCTCTGTCCGCCCTTGCGGAAATAGAAGAACTGCACTATTATCCAGGAAATGAGCAGGTTGAGCAGGAAGTGCAGGAGCAGATCCTTGATTGAACCGGTAATCATGGACGCGGAACTCTTTGCTTTCAGGTTGCCGAGTTCGTCAGCCTCCACTTCATAACCGTTTTCGGCTGCAATTTCCGGATCGAATTCAGGGAATTCTTCCGAGGCGGCTGCGCTCAACTCTTCGTCGGTGGCGGGCAGGATCTGCCTGTTGTCATTCTGCGAGAATGCAGGAAGGCTGATCACCAGGGCCGCGGCCGCAGCGAGCAGAAATCTAAATATTCCTTTCATATCTGTCTGTTATTCTTTTGTTTATGGTTTTTTCCACGTATCTTACTTTTTCCTTGAAGCGATTGTCTTTTGCGCCCGGATCCGTGATCACCGTGCCTATGGTGTATTTGCTGATGCGATACGGCATCACGCGGTGCGCGGCCAGGATTTCCCGCATGGGAGAGGGGAGCCTGCCGTCCTGTTTGAGTTCGATGACGACGGCATCGGCAAGGTTGCCGTCGAGCCCCGTGACCATGTTGTGGAAACGCAGGTTCGTATCCATCGTGACCCTTTCCGTCTTTTCCCTGTTGACCAGGGTGATGCGGTCGAATTCCGTAGTGCAGCGCGGCTCGAGCTGGTCTGCGGTGAACCAGGACTTTTCTTTGAGGAAGGCCGCGGCTTCGGCGTTGGTGCCGAAATGGCCGAAGTCTTCCGTGGGAATCCGGATCCTCTTCTTTTTGGTGCGTCCGTGATTGTTCTTGCGCTTGATTTCCAGAAAAGACTCTCCGGAAACGAGGTATGTGCGGGTGCGTACCTTCTGACGGGTTTTCCTGCCGTTGTGATGAGCCGTGTACATGGCGAGATCCGGGGTGTCGTAGTAGAGCGACAGGTACCCGGTAATGCGGTGCCCCCCTATGGTGCAGACGCGGTAGCCTCGCGCGGCGGCGTCTTCCAGTACATCACGGAGTACGTCGCCGCTCGTGACGAACTTGGTGTCGACGCGGTTCATCAGCTTGATGGCGTCCATCTCCTCAAGGGTGATGGGCTCCATGCTGGCCAGAATGTCATTCATCGGACCTTGAATATTCAAAGATCTTTATGGTGTGCAGTTTGCCGTTCGGCAGGTAGGTGTACTGCTTCTTTCGGGTGCCGTCCTCGTTATACTCGAACTTGCGCACATAGACGACCTTGTCCTTGTCGTTATAACGGGTTTCGCGAACCTTCTGGTCCTGTTCGTTCCACTCGTAGGTTTCCCTCCAGGACTGTCCGTACTGGTTGTATTCGGTTTCTGAAATCTTGTGGCCGCCGGAGTCGTAAACGGTGACGCGGTCCAGCCATTTTGTCTTGCTTTTGGCGTCGGTGTTCCACTCTTTCACGGTGAGGTTTTCCTTGCGCTGGAGCTTGAGACGGAGATACTCGTCGCTGTTCTGAGCAAAGGCACATACGGCCGCCAGGGCAAGGATTATGGTTAACAATACTTTTTTCATATCATACAAATATAAAAGATTTGAAGCACAAAAAAAAGCGGATGGCAGAAATAATGCCAACCGCTTCTTGGAGCAGGATAAGGGAGTCGAACCCTCCTCCTTGGCTTGGGAAGCCAATGCACTACCGATGTGCTAATCCTGCGAGTGGATGCAAATATAGGCAAAATTTTTGCTTTACCCAATAATTCATTAAATTTGCAAGCTATACATATTTTAACAGAAAGATGCCAGCCAACAACTTCCTAAG
>JAEEGL012629787.1_pt1 | contig 10996 bp, 10 predicted proteins | sample 9134231 | NCBI WGS metagenome assembly JAEEGL01 (sample SAMN16246548, study PRJNA631951) | gut metagenome | biome: gut microbiome; feature: rumen; material: fiber-attached | host: Bos | place: Iran: Karaj | collected 2018-10 | reverse complement strand
GGTTCGCACAGGTGAAAACGTTGGAAACGCTGAACACGCGCAAGCTGGCAACTCACATCAGCGAGCACGGAAGTATCTACACCCCCGACGTCGTGTACGGCGTATTGGAGAAGTTCCGCAGCTGTCTCATTGAGATGCTGCTGGAGTCGAAGAAGGTGAAGATTGAGGGCCTCGGCACGTTCTACTGCACCCTGGAGAACCAGAAGAAAGGTGCGCCGAAGAAGGAGGACTTCAACGTGAACAAGCACCTGAAGGCGTTGCACATCCGTTTCCTGCCTGAGCAGACCACGGAGGAGAACATCTCCAGCCGTCAGTTCCTGAAGCAGGCCGAGTTTATCAACATCGATTCGCTCCTGAAGAAGGAGGAAGAGGGCGGCACCAACGGCAGCGGCTCAAACAGCGGAAGCGGTTCGAACAGCGGAAGCGGTTCAGGTGAGGGCGGCAACGAGAATCATGGCAGTTCTGAGAACCAGGGCGGCAATGAGAACCAAGGCGGCAACGAGAACCAGACTACCGGCTACGCGCTGACCATCACCAAGAGCGGACAGGGAACTTCTACCGTGAAGGACGCTGAGGACCAGGACATCGCAAGCGGAACTGAAATCGCTTCTGGCGCAAGCGTGAACGTCAGCATCGTGCCCGCAGAGGGACAGGTGCCTACGGCCACCATCAACGGCAGCAGCATACCGCTGACCAAGGACGGCGACACATATAGCGGTTCGTTCGAGATGCCTGAACAGGCTTCAACGCTCGTGATCGACTCGGGAACCGTTGAGAGCGACCAGCCTGACAACAACTAAAAAAGAAAGGAGGTAAGCTATGACGAAGAAGGAAACGCTGAAGTGGATTGTGCAGATTATTGCGAGCGTCGCGACTGCAATCCTCACGGCCCTCGGTGCCACAAGCTGCATGGGCTGCTAAACAAAAACCCCGCTGATTCATCTGAATCAACGGGGATTTTTATGTGGAGTCGAGGTGACAGGACTCGAACCTGCGACAGCCTGGTCCCAAACCAGGAACGCTACCAACTGCGCTACACCTCGATTTTGCGGGTGCAAAGGTACACATTTTCTGTGACCCTTGCAAATTTTTCCGCAATTATTTTCTAAAATCAGTGAAATTTACGCGATTTGCGCCCGATTCCTACTTGATAATGCCTTGCTCGACGAAGATTTTCTTCAATGCAACCACCGAACGGTCCACCTGTTCCTTCGTGTGCGTAGCCATCAGGGCATAGCGAACGAGCGTATCCTGAGGTGCACATGCAGGCGGTATCACGGGGTTGATGAACACACCGGCCTTGAATGCCAGCGCGGTTACGAGGAACGTCTTCTCAACGTCGCGCACATAAAGCGGGATGATCGGACTCTCGGTGTCGCCGATCTCGAAGCCCTCCTCACGGAAACGCTTCAGGGCGTAGTTCGTAACGTCCCACAAAGCCTGTATGCGCTCGGGCTCACTCTGGATGATGTGCAGGGCGGTCATAGCAGCAGCTGTGGCAGCAGGCGTGTTCGAAGCCGAGAAGATATACGTGCGGCAGGTGTGGCGCAGCCAGTTGATGGTGTCTGCGTCGGCAGCGATGAATCCACCGATAGAGGCGAGCGACTTAGAGAATGTTCCCATGATGAGATCAACCTCGTCGGTCAGTCCGAAGTGATCGCACACTCCCCTACCCTGACGGCCGAAGACACCGATACCGTGGGCCTCGTCGACCATAATCGAACAATTGTACTTATGCTTCAGTTCAACGATCTCAGGCAGCTTGGCGAGGTCACCCTCCATAGAGAAGACGCCATCGACAACGATCAGCTTGATGGCCTCCTCGGGCAGCTTCTGCAGCACGCGCTCGAGGTCTTCCATATCGTTGTGCTTATAATGCAGCTGCTTGGCAAAGGCCAGACGGCGGCCGTCGACAATCGAGGCGTGGTCGCGGTCATCGCAGATCACGTAGTCGTCCTTGCTCAGCAGTGCGGGGATAACACCCTGATTGACAGAGAATCCCGTAGAGAAGCACAGACAGTCGTCCTTGCCGATGAATTCTGAGATTTCTTTTTCCAGCTGTACGTGCAGGTCGAGCGTTCCGTTGAGGAAGCGGCTGCCTGCGCAGCCAGAGCCGTACTTGTCGAGAGCTGCCTTTGCGGCGTCGATGATGCGCTGGTCACCGGGGAGACCCGTGTAGGCATTCGAACCGAACATCAGCACCTTGTGGCCACCCATCTCCACCTCCGTGCCCTGCTTTCCCTCGATGGCACGAAAATAGGGATATACGTCAGCCTCCATGTACTTCTGCGGCTCACGATAAGTCTTAAATCTTTCTTGTAACTGTCCCATTCCGATATAGGTATAGTTTTCTTCTAATTTACTTTCAGGCTGCAAAGTTACACATTTTTTAGCAAAACGTGCAAGAAAATCAAAATAAATGTGCTTTTCTTCGTTTTTTCTTGCGCTTTATATACAAATATCAAGTGATTTTAGTATATTTGCATCGAAATATGAGCAAAAAGAGAACAATAACATTCATTATAAATCCCATCTCGGGTACACATTCGAAGGATGAGATACCCCAGATGATAGCCGACACACTCGACCCCGAGTTGTTCGACTACAAGATCCGTATGACCGAATATGCGGGTCATGCTGCCGAGATGGCCCGCGAGGAAGTTGCCAGCGGCACAGACATTGTGGCTGCCGTGGGAGGCGACGGCACGGTAAACGAGGTGGCGCGCTCACTGACACACACACAGACAGCACTCGCCATCATCCCCTGCGGATCAGGCAACGGACTGGCACGTCACCTCTGTCTGCCGATGGACACAAGGAAAGCCATCGCGATGATCAACGCCTGTAAGATAGAGGCCTTCGACTACGGCGTAATCAACGACCAGCCATTCTTCTGCACCTGCGGCATGGGCTTCGATGCGTTTATCTCGCTGAAGTTCGCAGAGGCAGGCAAACGCGGACCCGTGACCTACGCGGAAAACGTGCTGAAGGAGGGACTGAAATACAAGCCCGAGACCTACGAGGTGAGCGACGATACGGGCGCCAGTAAGTACAAGGCCTTCCTAATCGCCTGTGCCAACGCCTCACAATACGGCAACAACGCCTACATCGCCCCTGGCGCAACGATGAAAGACGGCGAGATGGGCGTGATCATCATGGAGCCCTTCGATGTGTTCGACGCACCGCAGATAGCCGCCGACCTGTTTATGAAGACGCTCGGCAACAACTCGAAGATCAAGACCTTCCGCACAAAGCATCTGCATATCCACCGTAAGGAGCCGGGTGCCATCCACTTCGACGGCGACCCGATGATGACCGATGCCGACATCGACGTGCACATCGAGCATGAGGGCATCCGCATCGTGACCAACCCAGAGGCCATCGAGGATGCCAGCCAGCCGAACCCCGTGCTCAACGCTTTCAGCGACCTCTTTAATAATATAAATAATGTACGCGAGGACATCGAGAAACGCGCAGGGCGCATCCAGCGCATCAACAAGGTGATGCTGCGAAAGCTGACGAAGCTGTAGAAGATAGAGGTGAGAGGTAAGAGGTGAGAGAAATGTTATAAAAAAGAGCTGAGGGAAAAAATCCTTCAGCTCTTTCGTTTGCGAGGTGCCTGGCGGATTCGAACCGCCGTGGACGGTTTTGCAGACCGTAGACTAAGCCACTCATCCAAGGCACCTTTTTAGAATGCGGGTGCAAAGGTAGTCATTTTTCTCGACACTGCCAAATGTTTTCGCGATTTTTTCGCTTCTTCGTGCAATTTTTCGCCAAAGCGCAGCCTTTACAGGCATCATCAGCGTCTGTCAGCGCACGATAAACACGCCAAGCCGCATAACCTACGGCAACGGCAAGAACGGCTACAACAGCCCACGTCTGCCACATCGCGTCCTACTCCTTTTCGTCGAAGATATCGCCAATCTCGGCTATCTCGTCCTCGTCGAACCACTTCGAGAGACGCTTCTTGGCCTGCTCCACAATCTCAGGATCGATGCCCGTCCACACCTTCTTCAGCACATAGAGCAGCACGGCGAGGTCGTCAGTAAGTCCGGCAATGGGAATGGCATCGGGGATGACGTCGAGCGGACTGATCATATAACCCAGGGCACCGATGATGATGGCCTTGTCCTTCTTGCTCACCTTGTCGCTCTGCAGCGTGTAATAGAGGATGAGGGCGGCATATACCAACTTCGCACCAGCACGCTTGGCGATGCGAGAAATCTTTTCAGCAAAGTCTCTCTGAGAGAACTTGCCGGAGTAATTCATAAAATCGGGTAATTCCATAATTCCTATTTTACTATTTGACTATTTTCTATTTGACAATTTACTATTTACGGATTCGGATGATTCGGATGCCTGTGTGAGAGGGATGCTTCTGAAGATACTGATAGAGCGTCATGGGCTCATCGATGACCTTCTTGTGCAGCTGCGAGGCGTTCAGCAGATGGAGTCCGTCCTTGTGCCACACGGCAAAGCCGAGATGGGCAATGTCAAGCCCCGGCTTGTTGCAAGTGATGGCGATGATGTCACCATCGTGAACGGCCTCACGCATTGCTTTCGAGTCTGTGACCTGCGACTTGGGGATGTAGCGGAACGTCAAGCCTGTAATGGCCTGTTCCATCTTCCGAATCTCAGACACGTATTCAGGGTGCGCCTTCAGCGCCTTATAGCTCTGGGGGTGTGCGCTCATATAGCCGACCTTCACTTTCTGTACGGCCGTAAACGGCGGATTAGGCTGCTGCACCTCGCTGACGATGCCCGCCTTCTGATTGGCCACGATCCACTCTGTGAAGTAATGGATGCGCGAGGTATAGTCCTCTATCCTACCCTCGCGGTAACGCATCTTCTGCAGCCGGCGGCAGTAGGCATCGTAGTTGTATTCCTTGCTTTGCGCGCAGAGGGTCAGGGCAGTGACGGTCTCAACGAAGGTGGTGCAGTCAAGCTGGCGGGTGTTCACCACCAGACGCTCGTCGTCGTTCACCTCAAGGGTATGCGCCACGTAAGGGATGCCGATGAACTTGCGGGCAAAGAAGAGAGACAGGTTCTCGTTGGCCGAAAGCTGAGAGGCCTCGGAGAGCAACTGACTGATCTTCATCTCGTCAGGGTCGGCGGTAGTCCGGCTGGTCACCTCAGCCTCAGTGACCTCGGTATCGGCAGTATCTACTGACACCGCTTCTTTCGGCGTGCTGCTGCCGTTGGCGCACGACTGCATCGGACTAACCATTGCGGCAGCGATTAGTATCGGATAGATATATTTCTTCATGACTTAATATGCTTATATTTTGATTTCAGTTTGAAATTGACGCCCACGTAGGCGTTAAACGAGCCGAAGATGTTGTTGGCCTTGAATCGCGAGGTGCGGTAATTGTTGGTGTGGAGGATGGCACTCCAGCCAGCATACCATTTCGTGTTGTTATACACCATGCCGAAGCGGCCGATGCCATCGATGTTCACCTTTGAGAAATCGAAGCCTTTCTTCTCGTCGGCGGTCCTGCCGTAGCTGGTCTTATAGGCGAGCGCAGCCTGAGCCGATGCACAGAAAAGCCAGTTCTTGGCGAACACCCAGTTGTAGCCGTAGCCCAGCGAGAGGCTGAAATCGCTGTACTTCACGTTGAAGGCCATGCTGCTGTCGATCTTCACCTCCTGCCCTTTCGGCAAGCGGCTCGACAACGTAGCGTTAAGGCGCTCGAAGTCCAAGTCGAGCGTGTTTCGTGTGTAGCCCGCACCAGCCATCCACGAGCCGCAGCTCACCTTCTGACAGGTACTCTGGGCAAAGGCGGCAGGATAGGAGAAGCGGCCGTGGTTGAAGATATAGTAGGCGTTGATGCCCGTGATGCCGACGTTAACACCTGAGAACGGCACATCCTCGAAGAGACCAGGATCGATGCCACCACCGAGCTTCACGTCGCGGATCTTGTAGTCGCTGCCCGTACGCCGATAGAACCAGTCGATACCAATCTGCGAAGAGTAGATGCTGAGGTCGAACTCCTTACGCGCACTCTCGCTGAAGTTAAAAATGCTGAAGTTCTTGATGTCGAAAGTGTAGCCTCCAAAGAACCATCGCCAGCCGAAATAGGGACCTACACGCGTCTTCCCATCGGGGGAGAATGTGACACTTTGGTCACCGTTGCCAAGCACAAAGCTCTCATAGGTGCGCGTCACCTGCATCATGACGGTGAACTCGTAATGCTGGGGCTCGATCCAGTCATCCTGGGTGCGGTCGAACTCACGGATGGTATGGCGGATGACGCCAATCTCGCCGATTTCCTCTTTAGCAGCCTTTATCTTGACGGAGTCTGGTTTCGTAGCCGTAATGACAGGCACCCTCAGCAACCCCTCCCACAACGACTCGCCTGATACGCTACGTGACGCTCCAGGAGCGGTTCGTATAGAGTCCTGCATCACAGGTGCCGAGCCTTCCGCTTTCGTAGCAGAAGGCACCACGTCGGTTGTCGCCTTTATAGTCAGTGAAACCAGCATCAGCAACGATATCAGCAGGGCTCTTGTCATGCTCAGAATTTGCCGAGAATGCGGTCCATTGCCCAGTTCACAGGGGTAGCTGACACGCTGGTACACGTACAGAGTCCAAGACCCTGCAGATGTTCGATAACATTCTTGATGAGCGGATATTGCACGTAGGGGGGATTGGGTACGGTGATACGCTCATCGCCCTCGCTCGTCTGCAGGCGGATGGGCATATAGTCGAACACCGAGAAGCTCACCTGCCCCTCAGTACCTATTATCTCTATACAGTCCTCACGCGCACTCTCATGCGCAACATAGCACCACGAGCCCGAGCCCGGCAGACCGTTCTCGAAAAGGAACGAGGCACTCACAGAATCCTCTGCATCGTAGAGTCCGCCACGATTGGCGCAGATACCGCGAGCTTCGAGGATCACGCCGAACATATCCTGAAGCAGATCGAGCTGATGGGGCGCCATATCGTAAAAATAGCCGCCTCCGGCAATCTCAGGCTGGAGTCGCCAGGGCAGCGGGGTGTGGTTGCGTATCGCTTCGGCATCAGCTTGGCGCAAAGGCTCGGTATAGCGGATCTGGACGTTGAGGATCTTGCCGATCCGACCGATCTTCACGATATCCTTCACCTTCTGGAAATAAGGCAGGTATCGGCGGTAATACGCCACAAAACAGGGGATGCCCGTCTGTTCGGAGATACGGTTGATGCGGGCACAGTCTTCATAACTGGCGGCCAACGGTTTCTCTACATACACGGGTTTGCCGGCCTTCATCGCCATAATGGCGTAGGTGGCATGACTCGACGGAGGGGTGGCCACATAGACGGCATTCACATCAGGATCGTCGATAAGACTCTGGGCATCGGTATACCATTTGGGGATGCCGTGTTTCTCAGCATATCGGCGGGCACGTTGCTCCGTACGGCTCATCACCGCCACCACGCCAGAGCCCGCTACTTCGCTGAAGGCAGGACCACTTTTCAGCTCTGCCACCTCACCGCATCCGATGAATCCCCACTTTAATAACTTCATAAAATGTTTTAATTTCTACTAAGAATGGTGCAAAGTTACAAAAAAAGGTTGTACCTTTGCACAATTAAAGCAAAATAATAACATGTTTTATGGAAAAACAGAAAGATGACATACTGTTGAAAGTGAGAAGCAGCCGGGCAAGCATCGCTGCGGGCTACAGGCTCTACACTGGTAATTTCAGGCGGATTTTTCGCCAGACATGGATCGCAGCCATCGTCTACGGCATCTTCTACGGCATCTATACCAGCGTCTTCGTGACAGAGTATCCGAAGCTGTTGCTGGCAATATCGTCAGGACAGGTGTTTGCAGCAGGTAACATGGTGCCGTCCGTCGTCACTGCCCTCCTGCCACTGTTGATAATCGTAGCCACGATATGGCTGTACTCGCAGGTATTCTCGCTGCTCTTCCAGCATCGCGCTGAAGGTGTCATCACCGCTCATGTCGGACTTTTCAAGATTCGTGCAGACAAGCAATCCATCGTGCGTACGACCGTCTGGGGACTGGTATGTCTGGCCATCGGCATCGTCTGCTGGGCGATTATCGGCGCGCTGGCGTATTACGGCTTCACCACAAAATCGATCACGCTGATGGCGGCAGCACCGCTGACAGGACTGGTGATACTGCTGCTGTTGGTGCCGCTGGGCTATCCTGCCATGCACTATCTGACCACGCGCGACACGAAGCTCTGGGCGATATTAGGCAAAGACTTCGGCATCGGCATGCGGCACTGGGGAATGCTCTTTATCGTAGCGTTCATCACCGTCATCATCAGTTCGCTCATCCTCTCACTCACCACCCTACCGGCTATCATACTTTCGATAGCAAATATCAAGGCGCAGACAGGACTGATGATGGGCGACCCGCTGGGAATGCCCGAATATATCAGCAAACTGACGCTGCTGGTTTTCACGCTGGCGGGATTCATCCAGGCCTATGTGGTGATCAGCATCTTCTTCCCTGCCTACTATGCTGCAGGCTCAATAGAAACACAAGAACAAGAACGCAATGAAAAAAAGAATTTTATTTATTGATCGCGACGGCACGCTCATCGAAGAACCTGCCGACGAGCAGATCGATTCGTTTGAAAAACTGAAGTTCGTAAAGGGTGTCTTCCGCAACCTTAGTTTCATCCGTCAGCACCTCGACTTCGAGTTTGTGATGGTGAGCAATCAAGACGGACTGGGGACTGCATCATTTCCAGAAGATACATTCTGGCCAGTGCATAACTTCATCCTTCAGACGCTCGAAGGCGAGGGCATCACGTTCGATGAGATACTGATCGACCCGCACTTCCCAGAAGACAATGCCCCCACGCGCAAACCCAACACTGGACTCGTAGAGAAATATATGAATAATCCAGAGTACGACATCGCTGGCAGCTATGTGATAGGCGACAGAGAGACAGACCGACAATTTGCTCGAAACATCGGCTGCAAATCACTGGTTCTCAGTGATTCAAATATGTCATGGGACAAGATTTGCGAGCTGCTTTTTGCAGGCGAACGCATCGCAGAAGTAAGCCGAAAGACGAAGGAAACGGATATACAAATCAAAGTCAATCTCGACGGCACAGGCAAGTGCGACATCTCAACAGGACTGGGCTTCTTTGACCACATGCTGGAACAGATCGGCAAGCACGGCATGATGGACCTTATGATCCACACGAAAGGCGATCTGGAGGTGGATGAGCATCACACGATAGAAGATACAGCGATTGCCCTTGGAGAGTGCATACTTACTGCCCTCGGTGACAAGCGAGGCATCGAGCGATACGGCTATTGTCTGCCGATGGACGACTGTCTGTGCAGCGTAGCACTCGACTTCGGAGGACGCCCCTGGCTGGTATGGGATGCAGAGTTCAAACGTGAGAAGATCGGCGAGATGCCCACCGAAATGTTCTTACATTTCTTCAAGAGTCTCAGCGATGCCGCGAAGATGAATCTGAACATCAAGGCCGAGGGTCAGAACGAGCATCACAAAATAGAAGGCATCTTCAAAGCACTCGCCCGCAGTCTCAAGATGGCGGTGCGTCGAGACATCTATCACTACGAGCTCCCCTCAACCAAAGGCATACTCTAACCTCCTACCAGGGCCTGGCCCCAGTAGGAGGTCAGATGTCGTATTTGTTCTTGCGCTTGTCGGCCTTGCGGGGCTGTGAGGGATGGAAGCCGAGATGCGGTGTCACCTTCACACCCATGTAGCCCTGATGACGCTGACGGATCTTAGAGACATAATCCACCGTCTCTGAACCACGCATATAGCCGTGCTTTACGATCGGATCGTTGTAATACTTCGGCGTGGCCAGCTTCAGCACATACTCCGACACATCGCGCCAACGGTGGGGGTTCTTGCCGTCACGTTGGGCCAAGGCCATCGCATCACGGATATGATGGATGCCGCCGTTATACGAAGCCAAGACAAAATTTGTACGTTCAGCCCTGTCCTTGATATCACCAAACTTACCCTCCAACTGTCCAAGATACTTGGCGGCAGCGGCGATATTCTGTTCTGGGTCGTACATCTTATCTCGAGGCAGCCCCAGAGCGTCAGCTGTGCCAGGCATGATCTGCATAAGTCCCTTCGCACCAGCAAAAGAGACGGCCTTGGGGTCGAACGTCGACTCCTGATAACATTGGGCAGCCATCAGTCGCCAGTCCCAGCGGATAGGCTGCGAATACTGCATGAAGAGCTTGTCATAATGTGATATCACACCACCCTTCTTGTCGAGCATCGGTGAGAAGACGTGACGCTTTACGCGCTGAGTGGTCAACAGTGAGTTTTCTTCTTTCTTCACCTCCTCGATGAGCTGACTCTGTGCCATAAACCGCGTTGTCACCACAGCAGAGTCAGTCGCTACAGAGTCGTTCGAGACACCCAGAAACCGCGCCATCTCTTTAGCCAGGAGCGGACTCTCAGGATTAACCTCTATCTCGCCAGGCGTAGGCCATGCAACGATATCCACCCCACCCTCGACAAACTTCGCAGCGAGTTCCGTAGAGTCACGGCACACTTCCACCCTGATGCCTACGCCGATCTTGTCTGCGAGGCGCTGGATGATCAGATACTGAGTGCCGAGCTGCCGGCCGTGATAGTCATAATAGGTCTGCGGACCGCTGATCGTGGCCAGTATCAGCTGACCGCTATGCTGTATCTCGTGCAGGTCGAAGTCATCGGAAGCCTCAACGCTGTCAGGCTCCTCATCGAGCACCTCGCCCCAAGGCGTGACCACCTTCTCCTGCTTTTTCTCAATGCAGGAAACCAGCAGAAGAACTGCCAATAAAACCGTATATTTATTTAAAATCTGTGCCAATATGCTAAAACTTCGGCTATTTTGGGTGCAAAAGTACTCATTTTCTTGCACATTCAGACATTTTTGCGTAATTTTGCAGCGAATTTTAAGAGAATATTAGACTTTAACGTTAGTATGTTAAGAATCGCAGTACAGTCAAAAGGACGACTTTTTGAAGATACGATGAATCTGCTGGCCG
>JAEEGL012387434.1_pt1 | contig 10996 bp, 8 predicted proteins | sample 9134231 | NCBI WGS metagenome assembly JAEEGL01 (sample SAMN16246548, study PRJNA631951) | gut metagenome | biome: gut microbiome; feature: rumen; material: fiber-attached | host: Bos | place: Iran: Karaj | collected 2018-10 | reverse complement strand
CCATAATTTCTTTAACACGTTCTCTTTCATTTCCTTTTCCTCCGAAATTGTTTTCCTCCGGCCCCTTAAAGTAAAAATGACAGTCGCAAAACTGTCATTTTCAGAGACGGTATTTCTTTCTTATGGGGTTATAGCAAAAAACTATAAATGTATTGGGGGTTACATGATGTATTATAGCAAACCCCCGTATATAGTCCACTAATATAATTAACAAATATCACAACGTGATTATGCTCTTTTTGTTAATTTTGCACAAACAGTGCTTCGAATTCCTGCTGGTTGATACGTTCCTTCTCAATGAGGAGGTCTGCGCAGGCATTTAATACATTGCGGTTTTCGAGGATTATCTTCTTGGCCTCGGCGTAGCACTCGTCGATGATGCTCTTGACCTCTTCATCGATCTCGCCTGTCATCCTCTCAGAGTAATTCTTGGCTCTGGCCATGTCACGGCCTATAAATACTTCATCATCATCACTGCCGTATGCGATGGTACCGATCTTTTCACTCATACCGTACTTGGTAACCATATTTCTGGCTGCCCTCGTAGCCTTCTTGATATCGCTGGACGCACCTGTGGTGATATCGCCAAATACTATCTCCTCTGCGATACGGCCTCCAAGTGTCACCATGATATCCTGCCTGATCCTGCTCTTTGTTAAGAGCATCTCATCCTTTTCAGGAAGGGGCATGGTATATCCGCCGGCTCCCGAACCTGTAGGGATAATGGATACTGCATATACAGGACCCACATCAGGGAGTAAATGGAACAGCAGTGCATGACCTGCCTCGTGGAAGGCCACAACCTTTTTCTCCTTATCTGATACAAGGTGGCTCTTCTTTTCAGTACCTATGCCTACCTTGATCAGGGACTTTTTGATATCTTCATCTACGATAAACTTACGCTTTTCCCTGACAGCCTTGATAGCCGACTCGTTAAGGAGGTTTTCAAGATCTGCTCCGGAAAATCCCGCAGTGATCCTGGCTATCTCGGAGAGGTTTACATCCTCTGCGTAAGATTTGTTTCTTGAATGTACATTAAGTATCTCTTCTCTCGCTCTCACATCAGGGAGGCTGACAGCAATCTTTCTGTCAAAACGACCGGGACGGAGGATCGCGGGATCAAGTATATCCACACGGTTTGTGGCTGCGAGGACGATGATACCTGAGTTTTCCTCAAAACCGTCCATCTCTACGAGGAGCTGGTTTAATGTCTGCTCCCTCTCATCATGGCCGCCGCCAAGACCTGTACCACGGCGTCTGGCCACAGCATCGATCTCATCGATAAATACGATGCAGGGTGCGTTTTTCTTGGCATCAGCAAAGAGGTCACGAACACGGGATGCACCGACACCGACAAACATCTCCACGAAATCCGAACCACTGATTGAAAAGAAGGGTACTCCCGCCTCGCCGGCTACTGCCTTGGCAAGGAGTGTCTTACCGGTACCGGGATGACCCTCAAGGAGTATACCCTTGGGTATCCTGGCTCCGAGTGCCGTATATCTCGCAGGCTGCTTTAAAAAGTCTACTATCTCCTCGAGATCTTCTTTTTCTTCATGAAGTCCCGCTACATCCTTAAATGTCTTGTTGGTCTCATCGATCTTCTGGGCCCGGCTCTTGCCAAAGTTCATCATACGGCTGTTGGCACTGCCGCCACCGCCGGCACCTCCGCCGACTGTACCCGTAAAGAGGATAAAGAGGAACATCACAACGCCTATACCGATAAGTACGGGGATGAGATAATCCATCCAGCTGCCTTCGTCGGCATTGGTCACATATACCGGCACATTGTTTTCAAGGCACATCTTTGCCACATCGTCTACATTGGTCACATGTGCCGTAACCTTAACCCCATCTATAACAGTCTCCACAGTACCTGTGGGAGATACGGAGCCCGGATATATGGTCACCACGCTCTCGATCTCCTGACTCTCGATGGCATCATAAATCGTTTCAAGCATATTGTTTGAATCAGGCCTTGATGTATAGCTGATCCAAATCGCCAGGAGGATAATCAGAATGAGTATCCAGAAGTAAGCATTAAAACCTTTTTTCATAAAATATTATTCTCCCTCTGTCTCCACAACTCCTATATAAGGCAGGTTGCGGTATTTCTGGGCATAGTCAAGACCATATCCCACAACAAATTTATCGGGCACCTGAAATCCCGTATAATCAACTTTTACCTCATGCGTACGTCTCTCGGGCTTGTCAAGGAGCGTACAGAGTGCTATGGATGCAGGTTTCCTGCCCTTTAGCATCTCAAGGAGGTAGCTTAAGGTACGTCCGGTATCGACGATATCCTCTACCACGATGACATCCTTGCCCTCGATGGACTCGTCTGTATCCTTGCCGATCTTGATGACTCCTGAGCTCACCGTACCGCTGCCGTAGCTCGAAACGGACATAAAGTCGATGGTGACAGGTACCGTGATACGCTTGGCCAGCTCGCACATAAAGAATGCGCCGCCTCTCAGGATCCCTATGAGATGGACAGACCGTCCTGCATAATCCCTGCTGATCCTGGCTCCGAGCTCCCGTACCTTTTTATCGATCTCTTCCTCGGAGATCATCACTGAAATGTTTAATTCCATTTAGTACACCTCACTGCACTGTAATCTTTAATATGTTTTTTGTATCATTATCGATCCTTGCTCCCGCTCCGTCCCTCATGCCATAAATATATATGACACTGTGTCCGTCGCAGATCACGGGGATACGCTTTCTGTCTTCCCCGGGTACCTTTTCATCCTTAAAGTACTTGCCAAGATCTTTTTTGTCTCCCTTTTCGGAGATGACGATATGATCGCCGGCATCAGGATACCTGACGCACAACATATCTATTTTATCATAATCAAACCACTTTGTACTACTGTTAGTATCTATATTGAATCTGTCCGTATCCGAAATATTTTCAGCCCCTGTTAATTCAAGGATGACCTTTTTGCCGTCAAAGTCATAAATGCCGGGAGCGGTCATGACAACTGCTGTCGATAAACCTTCCGTCACCTCATCCATATAACGAAGCGATACGCCGCCGTATGTCCTCTTTGCTCTGATGCCGTAGGGGAGATCTGCTACCCTGCCTACCTGCTTATTAAAGAGATCTGCGATGATCCTGATATGCTTTTTCTCCACATCCTTAAGGGCTCCGGACATCTCGCCAAATGCTCTGTATAAAAGGGCAGACTGTATATACGGATGAAGCAGTTCATACTTATCCATGATGATCTCAAGGGTGCCCATGCCCTTATTTACTGTATCAGCATATGCCCTGTCTACCTCGCCTTTAAGATAATCATGGGCCAGGGCCAGGTCCTCCGATACGGAAAACATGTTGCGGAGGGCTCCCCCGTTAATATTTTCGGTGACATACGGAAGTATGTTGTGCCTTAATTTATTTCTCGTATAATCGTCTGTTAAGTTGCTCTCGTCAGTGCAGTATTTAATATCTCTTTCAGATAAATATGCCTCTATCTCTTTCCTTGATACGCAAAGTAACGGTCTGATGATATTGTCCCGGACAGGCTTTATGCCACACAGTCCGTTTAATGATGATCCGCGAAAGAGGTTATGGAGCATGGTCTCTGCCTGGTCGTCCATATTGTGGGCCACTGCAATAACCGCTGCATCGTCGTCTCCGGTTTCTTTTGCAAAGGCTTCATATCGCAGGATCCTGGCTGCCTCTTCCGTAGAGAGTCCATCCGATGCAGCCTTTCCATTTACATCCACGTTTACCACCCTGCAGGGTACATTTATTGTGTCACAGTATTTTCTGACATACTCCGCCTCCGCATCGGCATTTTCCCTAAGGCCGTGATGGACATGGATCACAGAAATCTCCTGTTTTCCTTTACACAGTTCTAACAGCACACTTAAAAGGCACATTGAGTCGGCGCCGCCTGAAACTCCGACAATTATACGCTCCTTTCCTGCCAGCATATTATTGCATTCGATATATTCTTTTATCTTTGCCTGAAATCCATTCATACCTAAAATAAAAGACGCCCCCTTACCCCGGAAGCGTCATGTTTTTCTGTAAATATATTGCCGGATAATAATTACTCTTCCGGCTTGAAAATAATCTCGTCCTCATATACATAGCCGAGGACATCCTTGGCCACTTCCTCAGCATACTTCTGAGTGTGGGTATATACTTCAAACTGCTTCAGTTCCTCAGTTCTGGCCTGCTCATCCTCGTACTTAACCTGAAGGTCGCTGACCTCCGACTCAAGCTTTGCCTTGGTCTCATTTAAGTCGTCACTCTTCATCTTCATAAATCCGCAGAATACGATGGCTACTGCCACAATGATGATTCCCGAAGAAATGTTTATTTTATTTTTTCTGAATGCAACCCGGCGATTCCTTTTCCTGCCACGCGTCCTTGCTGAAATTGCTTCCTGTCTCAAAATACTCTCGGTCCTTTTATACGGTTTTTTAATGATTATTTTTCAGAGAAATAAATATAGAAAAATCCCTCTGTTTACATAATAAAATCAACTTTTAACAAAGTCAATAGTCCTTGTAAACATTGGCTTTGCGCCAAAATCGCAAAACCACAATATCTTGTGGTATATATTTTGTTCGGGCACAATTTTACAAAATTTCTTTAAAAACTTATAAAAATTCGTACATTTTTTCGGCATCTTCCTTATGGATCGAAGGATTAACCGAGAGGACTCTCACCTTTGTTTCCTTGTTGCCAAATGCCACAGTGATGATATCGCCGCATTTTACCTCAAGGGATGCCCTGGCCACCTTGTCATTTACCAGTACCCTGCCTGCATCACATGCCTCGTTGGCAATGGTACGGCGCTTTATTATCCTTGATTCCTTCAGATATTTGTCAAGTCGCATTATAATACCTCATTTTTTACATAATCTTATTTAAACTTCTTCCACATCCTCGGTGATAGGAGGATCAGCATGGGGAATATCTCCAGTCGTCCGGCAAGCATGTCAAATATCAGTACAAACTTGGACAGGTCTGAAAATCCCGCAAAGTTGCCTGCGGGGCCTACGACCTCAAGTCCGGGACCTATATTTGAAAGGCATGCAACCACAGCCGTAAAGTTTGTGACTATATCAAAGCCGTTTATCGCCAGTATCAGAAGTGATACGGAAAATACCGTTGCATACGCGCCTATAAATACGAGGACACCTCTGATGATGTCCTTATCAAGGGGCTTGCCGTCCATGGTGACAGCCTTTACCGACCTAGGCTGGATATATGAAGCTATCTCGTTTTTGATGGCCTTAAATAATATGACATATCTGACTACCTTGATACCACCGCCTGTTGAGCCAGCGCAGGCACCCATAAACATAAGGCTGACCAGTATGATCTTGGACAGTGGCGGCCACATATTAAAGTCCGTCGTGGCAAATCCCGTCGACGTCACAAGAGAGCTGACCTGGAATGCCGCCTCCCTGAAGCACTCATACAGGGAACCGAATATACCCCGTATATTAAATGCAATGACCACAATGGATATGAGGATGGCTGTGATATACCATCTCACCTCCTCTATCCTGAAGGCTTCCTTTAAGTTGCCTGCGATGATAAAGAAGTAAAAGTTAAAGTTGATACCAAAGAGTGCCATGAATACGGTGACGATCCATTTGATCTGGTCACTGTAGCTACCGATACTGTCGGCCTTGATACCAAATCCTCCCGTACCCGCCGTACCTACCGATGTGATGATGGCATCAAACACAGGCATCTTGGCTATAAGCAAAAGTACAAACATGATAAATGTCATGGTGGCATAAATCGTATAGAGGATCTTGGCAGTATCCTTTAGCTTTGGTACGAGCTTGCCAACCTGGGGTCCCGGGGACTCGGCACGCATCAGGTGGATATTGCTGCCTCCGGCAAGGGGCATAATTGAGAGGATAAATACAAATACTCCCATTCCGCCGAGCCAGTGGCTAAGTGATCTCCATAGGAGTCCCGGGTGGGACATCTTTTCCACATCGGTCAGTATACTCGATCCCGTCGTCGTAAATCCCGATACGGTCTCAAAGAGCGCGTCGGTAAATGAAGGTATCTCCCCTGAGATAAACAGGGGCAGGGCTCCGATGATACTTAAAAATATCCAGGAGAGTCCAACCACGGCAAAGCCTTCTCTTGCAAATATCTGCTGTTTCTCAGGCCTTTTCCTGATGATAAGGAGTCCGATGATCGCAAAAAAGGCGGCTACTCCGAGATAATAAAGTCCCGTGCTCTCCATATATATGAGTCCGGTGAGGGCCGGAAACAGCATAGCCACCGACTCAACCACGATAACCCATCCGATTATATAAATAATAAATGCTATATTCATTGTCTGCTCCGATTGATTAAGCCAGTATATCCCTGATATCCTTAAGGCCCTTTCTCGTCGTGATGACGATGACTGTATCGCCCTCGTTTATCACCGACTGGCCGTTTACGATAAGCATCTTTTTGCCCCTGATGATACAGCCGAGCAGGATGTCGGGCTTTAACTTAAGCTGCAGGATCGGCACGCCCGCTACAGGGGAGTTTTTTGAGATACCAAACTCCAGGGCCTCAACCTTGTTATCGACGATCTTGTAGAGAGTCTCAACATTACTCTCACCGTAATCGATAGAGTTCTGTCTCGCTCTTGCATAGCTGACTACCAGGTCTGCCGAAATATTTTTTGGCGTAACTATACTGCCGAGGTTAAAGTTTTTAACGATATCATTTGAAGCAAAGTAGTTTAGTTTGGTCACGACCTTGGCCTTGGAACATTTCTTGGCATAAAGTGAGAGGAACATATTGCCCTCGTCCATACCTGTCAGGGATACAAAGCCCTCTGCCTGCTCTATGCCCTCCTCAAGGAGTATCTCCTGGTTTGTGGCATCGCCGCATATAACGGTAGCCTTTGGCAGCTGCTCTGCCAGACTCTCGCACCTTGCCCTGTCTGATTCGATGATCTTGACGTCAACACCTGATAAGAGGAGCTGCTGGGCCAGATAAAATGCTGTCCTGCCTCCGCCTGCTATGATACAGTCCTTGACCTGATGGGTCTCGATTCCGATCTTTTTACAAAATACCCTGGCTGCCTGGGATGACGCGATGACATTGATCATATCGCCCTTCTCAAGCCTGAACACACCGTTTGGAATGATGACCTCATCGCCCCTTGATACGGCGCAGATAAGGACCTCCGTGCTCACGATCTTACCTATCTCAATGAGACTCTTGCCCTCAAGGAGTGAACCCTCAAGAACCTCAAATTTAAGGAGCTCCACGCGGCCCTTGGCAAATGTATCTATCTTGTCAGCTGAGGGGAAACGCATGAGTCTAGCGATCTCCCTGGCTGCATCATAATCGGGATTTAATATAAGGGAAAGTCCCAGTTCCTCCTTGATAAAAGATACCTCTTCACTGTATCTCGGATCCCTGACTCTGGCTATGGTACTCTTGATACCGGCCTTTTTGGCAAAGAGACAGCAGAGGAGATTGATCTCATCACTGTCGGTGACAGCAATGAGGAGCTCTGTCTCGGAAGCGCCTGCCTCTGCAAGGGTCGCTGCCGACGCACCGTTGCCCACATATCCCATTACATCAAAACGGTTTGAGATATCGGTGACAATATCAGCCTTAAAATCAATCACGGTCACATCATGTTTTTCAAGGGACAGCTGCTCGATGATCGAGATACCGACTTTGCCGCAGCCTACTACTATAATCTTCATATGTCTTCTCCCTGTTAATTATGTCCAGAATCCGAGCATCCTGGTTATCAGATAAATGATAAGCAGGTGAACCGGATAAAATGCGTAAAACAAAAATTTTAACTTAAGTCCACGCTCCCCGTTGTACTTTGCAACAAAGGGTGTTGCCAGTGCTGCAAAACCCTCAGATATGTTGCTGATCATAAGCGAGAAAATACCTGTAAGGAATATCCATTTATTCGTGGCCTTTTTGACAAAGCGCCGCATCACATACATAACGGATATGGCAAGTACTCCAAATGCTCCGTAGTCCGTCATCATAAGCTCTGCCAGGACTCCGAATACGGCCACTGTGATGACCATTATAATACCTTTTACGATAATATGACAGTTTTTAAACTTTTCCGGGGATGCAACCTTTTCCATCACCCAGATCGATAATAATCCAAGGCCCAGGGTGAAATAGACATTCTGATATCCGAAATCAAACATCCTGCCATTAAGCATCAGGTCAAAAGGTATCTCGGATATGATCCCGAACATAAAGAGCCTCGCTGCATACTTAAACCTGTTTCTCGTATGGAAAAATCCCTCGACTATCATAAAGCAGAAGATGGGAAATGCCACCCTGCCTATACTGCGAAGGACCATATCTGTGTAAAAGATATGACCGTGGACTGCCATCCACTTTTCCATCTGCTCTTTGGTCTTGAGGGTATAAAAGCCGTACCACGTGATCATCCTCTCTAAAATGCCGGCTCCCACATGGTCTATGGCCATGGTAACGATGGCGATTAGTTTCAGGGTACTCTCTGTGAAACCCGGTTTCTTTTTATTTTCCTCTGATAACTGTGTCGTGCTTTCCATCAATATAATCTCTCTTTTCCGTACATGTGATATAAACTATCTGATACTCCTCAGAAAGCTTTTCGATCATATCAAGTCCCTGCTTTAATGAGTAATCATCCAGATTGTTTAACGGGTCGTCCATGATGATAAAAGGCTTCTCAGCCTTATACATGGCATCGATCATACTCATGCGCATGCATATACCCATGGCATCCTGCTGGCCGTCGCTGAAAAAGACTTTTGTCTTTCTGCTGCCACCGTCCTCTTTTGTCAGGTTCATGTTCATATCAATATTGTAATTATCCGGATCCTCATCGGTCAGTGTCTTTATGTATTTCCTGAACGCACTCTGAACAGGTCCTATATATTTACCGATGAAATTCTGCTTTGCCCCGGTGATACATTCCTTTGTCTTTAAATAAAGAGCCTTTTTTGCTTTTAGCGTATCACGCTCTGCGGTTAAGTCCGCCATCTCGGATACGGATATCTCGATCTCCTCAAGACGTTTTTCCTTTTCCTCTATCTGGCGTCTGTAGTCCTCTTCGTTTCGCTTATTTACAGAGAGCTCTTCCTCAAGACCCAGTCTCATGGCATCAAGCTCAGTGACGGATACACTCTCCGCCGGCTTTTCGATGGCCATCAGTGACTCATATTCCGGATATTCCTCCTCAAATGCTTTTCTGGCTGCCAGGGCTTTATCAAGCTCCTCTTTTGCATTCTCATATCCTGAGAGTTTCTCGGCCATATCCTTTAATGACTCTGACGGATTGTCTGTGCTGTATCCGCCGGATCTTAAAAAGTTTTCCGTACCGAGAATAGTCTGTCTGTATTTCGTATTTACTTTTGTATATTCACTGTGACGGCCTGAGAGGCTCTCGTAAGTCTTCACCTTACCGTAAAGGTCATTATATATATCCGTCATGTCGGATGATGAGGCATCAGGTGAGATACTGTAGCCGTAGGGGCTGATCACATTGCAGATATCCTCTGATATTCCTTCCCTTTTTTCAAGGAGCGCCGGCGTATCATCATGGGATATTTTTTCAGCGAGTCTCCTGTATTCATCTGCATCATTACGCATATTAAGGAGCATGTATGTAGCCTGGCTGCGGTTATACCTCTGGCCCGTGCTCTCCATAAATGACCTTAGCTCATCGTCGATAGCCGCAGCCTTTTCACTGATGGCCTCTCTCTTTGATGATAACTCTTCAAGGGCAGGATCTTTTATCTCCCTATCCCTGATAGTGCCGCAGAGTAATGAAAGGAGCAAACCGATGCTCAATATGGGTATTCCTATGGGTCCTAAAAATATGAGGACTCCTATACCGGCAAGGAAACAAAGTACACATATCGTCCCGTATAATCTGCGCTTATTCTTATTTTCGGCGATAGCTTTGTCGATCTCTTTATTTAAAGCCTCCTGCCTTAATGAATACTCGCTGTCTGTCATCTTAAGCTGCTGGGCATAATCTGTCCCGGCAGAGGACATATCGATATATCTGTCTATGACCCCCGGCTCAGGGATATTGCCGTTGTATCTTGCATTTAATTCCTCAAGGCGCTCCCTGCCTGAATATGTCTGCCTGTTACTCTCAATCTTTTTATCGAGATCGCTTATCTCTTTAATATTTCTCTTTAAGAGTTCAAAGTGCTCATCTGTCGGCACACTGTCTGAGAATACTTCCGTCAGCTTTATTAAAGTATCGTTTTCCTCATCACTAAGGCGCAGATAATCCATCCTGCCCTTAAGTTCCATACAGGATGCGTACTCTTCCTGATATGATGAGATATCGCTCTTTTTCGGTACGCCGTTTGGAAATGCGAGCTTTAAGTCACTGAGCTTTTCCTCCCTCTGTGTCACAGCCCTGATGAGATCAAAATATCTGTCTTTTCTGGCATACATATTCTGAAGCTCACTCTCGGCCGATATGCGGCTGACCGTCTCTGAGATCTTCTCTGTAAGCTTCCGGCCGTTTTCCCTGACAAGCTCATATTTCTCCGTAATGATATCAAGGGATTTTGAGAGCGGCTCCTTTTCATTGCATATCCTCTCTAAATCCGATATACGGCCGGCTATCTCGTTTAACCTGCCCTTTGACCTGCCTGACTCAATGGCCTTGATCGCTGTATCAAGAGCTTCTATGGCTTTGTCAGAATTATTTATGTCATCCCTGACGCCCTCGACGTTGCCCATCTTGGCTCTCACATCGTCGGTGACCTCATCGCTCCTGTCGTTATGGGCCAGATATACTGTCCTCTCAAACGACTTGGCATTTATGAGGAAAAACGTCTCTCCGAATGATTTGCCGTAGAGTTCGTAGGGGAGACCCGTCACCGTATCGATGACCTGTCTCGTATCCTCTGCCTGCTTTTTGCCAAATACCGCAGTCAGTCTGTATATACGGCCGTCAGCCTCAACCTCGAGACTGCCTCCGTAGTTCTCAGCCTTGTTCCAGGGCCT
>JAEEGL010249040.1_pt1 | contig 10996 bp, 7 predicted proteins | sample 9134231 | NCBI WGS metagenome assembly JAEEGL01 (sample SAMN16246548, study PRJNA631951) | gut metagenome | biome: gut microbiome; feature: rumen; material: fiber-attached | host: Bos | place: Iran: Karaj | collected 2018-10 | reverse complement strand
GAGCGATATCTTCCTGACTAATGTACGTCTGAAATCTCTGAAAAACAGTGGACTGGATCCGGACACTCTTTGTGAAAAATATCCGAGATTGATCTATGGGCGTATCACCGGATATGGAGATGAAGGTCCTATGGCAGGTGTTGCAGCCTTTGACAATATCGCTTTCTGGGCACGGACAGGCCTTGCGAGAGACATGATTTATGCGGAGGAAAGCGATGAACCGCTTCTTTCCGGTGTGGGGATCGGAGATGCGATTACAGGCAATGTGCTGTGTACAGCGGTGTTGGCAGCTTTGTATCAAAGAGAGCGTACCGGAAGAGGCGGGCAGATGGAAGCCTCCCTTTTCGGTACCGGTGTCTGGGCAAGCGGCTGTATGATCCTGCAGGCTGAGGAACAGTATGGGAAGACATTCCCACGAAAACTGCGGAACACCGCTATGTATGATCCCAGTTATCGCTGTAAGGACGGTAAGTATCTGAAGATGGGCAATAAGAATTCGTCTGTGGATATTCCGAAGCTTCTGGATATACTCGGGATAAAGGAAGCATTGTTGGAGAAAGGTCTTGTTACCGTAACGGATATGCTTCGGAATGGATATATTATTGTGCCGTATAGGAGAGAGGCTTTCCTGAAAAAAGATGCGGCGGAATGGATCAGCCTTTTACAGGCAGAGGATCTTGCAGTGGAATATGCTTTGCATTTCAGGGATGTTTCTTCTGATGCGCAGGCTATTGCCAACGGCTATGTTTATGATTATGAGCTTCGTGGAGGCGATCACTGTATGATGCCGGATTTCCCTGTAAGATCAGATACAATGAAAGGTGCAGAGCACCTGCCTGTTGCACCGATGATAGGGGAACATACAGCAGAAATCCTCAGGGAACTTGGGTACAGCGAAGAAGCTGTTGAGGAATATATCGGTAAATTTTGCTGATTATCTCTTTATATAGGGGAAATAATAGAAGAAATCTTTATCATAAAGGAGAACAGAAAGATGGAGATCAAAAAAATCTGCGTGTATGGCGGAGGCGTGATGGGACGCCAGATCGCATTGAATGCTGCGATTTACGGTTATCCTGCTGCTGTCTATACCCGCAGGCAGGAAGTGCATGATGAAGTTGTCAGCTGGATGGAAAAATATATGGATGGCAGAATCAAAAAAGGCCGTCTCACGGAAGAGCAGGTTAATGCTGCCAAAGCAATTTTTAAAGTGACCACTGATCTGCAGGAAGCGCTGAGAGATGTTGACTGCGTGATTGAATGTGTTTCCGAAGTGGAAGAGACGAAAAGAGCGGTGTTCCTGCAGGTCAGCGAATTAATCGATGATCATGTTATCATAGCCACGAATTCCAGTTATATGGTATCTTCGCGCTTTACAGACTGCGTAAAGCATCCGGATAAGCTTGCCAATATGCATTTTTATAATCCGGCGCTGGTTATGAAATTTGTTGAGATTGTTCAGGGTCCGCATACCTCGGAAGAAACGGCAAAAGCTTTGTATGAATTCTGTGAAAAAACCGGTAAAATGCCGATTTGGATGAAAAAAGAAATCCCGGGATTTGCAGCAAACTATATTATCAGCGGGATCTATGAAAGAGCAAGATACCTTGTTGAAGAGGGATATTGCAGTTATCAGGATGTGGATAAAGCCTGCGAATATGGTTTGAATCACCCGATGGGTCCCTTCAGACTGAATGATCTCACGGGAGTTGATCTCACCTATGACATTATGAAAGCCGGCTATGAAAAGACGGGGGTAAAACCTGCCTGTTATGATCTTTATGAGAGTATGGTTAAACAAGGAAGGCTAGGAAGAAAAACCGGTCATGGTTTTTATGACTATGAGTAATTTTTAAGGAGAAACAGGAGAAAAAACAATGAGAAAAGTAGTTGTTGTTGATGGGCTGAGAACAGCATTCGGCCGCATGGGCGGAGGGCTGAAAACCTACTACACGTCGGAATTGCTCGGTATGGCTATCCGCGGGCTTGTAGAAAAAACCGGTATCCAGGAGCGTGCTGCGGTCGAAGGCGTTTTTGCAGGTTCTGCCATGAATGATGCACACTGCAATAATATTGCCCGTTTTGCTACGCTGTACGCCGGCCTGCCGATTGAAACACCGGCAACCTATGTGGAGATGCAGTGCGGCTCCGGTATTGCTTCGATTAACCATGCAGCCCTCAGTATCCTTAACGGGGACATCGATATCGCGATTGCCGGTGGCGCTGAGAGCTACAGCCAGCTTCCGTGCAAGTTTTCTATGTCTGTCGAACCCTATAAGCTGATTGCTCCTCATGCCGTTCCGTCCATGCTGACACCTGTAAAGGAAGACAATATTACCATGATCCAGGTGTCTGATCTGATGGCAAGAACATGGAATATATCCAGGCTGGAATGCGATGAGTTCGCTTTGAGAAGCCAGGAAAGAGCGGCAAGATCCATCGCAGCAGGATATTATAAAGACCGCATTCTGCCTGTTACCACTCCGGTGAAGAAAGGGGATCCGATCGTCTGTGATAAGGACGAGCAGCCCAGAGCCAGCACCTTGGAAGGCCTTTCTGCCCTGAAGCCTGTCAGCCCGGACGGCGTAACGACGGCCGGTAATGCCAGTGGGCGCAATGACGGTGCAGCGGTCATTCTGATGATGACAGAGGAAAAAGCGGCGGAACTCGGATACCAGCCTCTTGCAGAGTGGATTGGTGGCTGTGTCACCGGCGTGGATCCGAAACTGATGGGTATCGGCCCGGCATACTCCAACCTGAAGCTGATGAAGCGTTTCGGCCTTGGCATTGATGATGTCGGTGTATATGAGTGTAATGAAGCGTTTGCGGCTCAGAACCTTTCTGTAATCCGCGAGATGGAAAATCAGACGGGGAAGACCATTAACCAGGACAACTGGAATCCGAATGGCGGTGCCATTGCTTTCGGTCATCCGAATGGTGCATCCGGCGGGCGTATTGCAATGTTTGCTGTTGACGAACTGACCCGCAGGGGAGGAGGATATGGCATCTTCAGTTCCTGCTGCGGAGGCGGTCTTGGCGTTTCGTCACTGATCAGAAGCTGGGAAAAGTAACAGGAGGAAAGAAAAAGAGATGGGCACTTTGGATGGCAAAGTTGCCATTGTAACCGGTGCGAGAAAAGGCATCGGCAGAGCAATTGCAGCACGTTTTTTGAAAGATGGTGTCCGTGCGGTGGCCATGTTTGAACACTCGGCGGATGCGGCAAAAGCAGTGGCGGAAGAGCTCGATCCTTCAGGAGAGAGAGTCCTCGTTGTTCCATGTGATATCTCTGACCGTGAACAGGTAAGAACAGCAGTTGCTGCTGTTTTGGAGTGCTTCGGTACAATTGATATTCTGGTGAACAATGCCGGTATTACAAAAGACCGTATATTCCATAAAATGTCGGATGATGACTGGGACAAGGTTATCAATACCAACTTGAATGGAGTGTTTAATACCTGTCGTGCAGTCGTTCCTGTAATGCGTGAAAAAGGATATGGGAGAATTGTCAATATTGCTTCTACTTCGGCTTGGGGAAATCCGGGGCAGGCGAACTATGCGGCTTCCAAAGCGGGGATTATGGGCTTTACGGCAACACTTGCCAAGGAAGTTGCAAGGAAAGGCATTATTGTCAATGCGGTAGCTCCTGGATTTATAGAGACGGATATGTATGCAGCTGTTCCCGAAGAGATGCGGTTGGCATCTGTTCGGGCGAATCCGATGCAGCGCCTGGGTCAGCCTGAAGAAGTAGCTTCTGTAGTAAGTTTCCTTTGCGGGCCGGATGTTTCCTATATGACAGCCCAGTGCATTGCTGTTTCCGGAGGTTCACGCTCTTTCTGAAAAATTGGAATAATACCGGGATAGTTATATCCCGGTATTATTCATGAGGTCTATATTATGAAAGAAGAAAGAAACAGACTTACGGAAGGTGCCATTGCAGGAAAACTTATTCGCTTTGCCATACCTGTTTTCCTGGGCAGCGTTTTCCAGCAGCTGTATAATACAGCAGACGCTCTGATTGTCGGCAGAATGCTTGGCAGCCAGGCGCTCGCTGCCGTATCTGCAACAGGCGTTCTGGTAATACTTCTCATCAGTTTGTTCTCAGGCATATCGACCGGAGCTGGCGTGCTGGTTTCCAAGTATTACGGAGCAAGAGACGATGAGGACGTCAGTAAGGGTATTCATACGGAACTGGCGTTTGATATTGTGATGGGGTGTCTGCTTACGCTGATTGGGATATTCCTGACACCGATATTCCTGCGGTGGATGGGAACGCCGGAAGAAATCCTTCCAATGTCAGTTCTGTACCTCAGGGTCTACTATTCGGGTTCGATCTGCCTTGTGCTGTATAACGGCTGTCGGTCGATTATGCAGGCTCTGGGAGACAGCCGTCATCCGCTCTATTATCTGATATTCTCCTCTGTGCTGAATGTGATCTTGGATTATGTTTTTATCCGCTTTTTCCACGGGGGAGTAGGCAGCGCCGCTCTTGCTACGGTGATTGCTCAGTTTATCAGTGCAGTGCTCTGTCTGGTCCAGTTGTCCCGCACAGGAGAATATAGGGTTTCTCTCCGGAAGATTCGCTTTACTTTTCCCATTTTAAAGGAAATGCTGAGTTACGGACTCCCGGCGGGAATTCAGACAACTGTTACCTATTTTGCAAATGTGGTTGCACAGTCATTCATCAACAGCTTTGGGACGATGGCTATCGCAGGTTTCGGTGCTTATGGCCGGATCGAAGGATTCGGATTTTTACCAATTACCTGTTTTGCGGTGTCCATCACGACCTTTGTCGGTCAGAATCTGGGAGCTAAAAAGTATGACAGGGCCAGGGCTGGCGCAAAAATTGGAATAATATCCTGTTTTTGCCTTTCACTTTTGGTGGGCCTGTTTGCTTTTACCTTTGCGAGGCAGCTGATTGGGGCCTTTGTGCAGGATGGGGAAGCGATCCGGTTTGGAGTTGAGAAAATGCGGGTTTCTGCATTCTTTTGGGCAGTCGTTTCCCTTTCTCATACGGTCGCGGCTGTGCTCCGGGGGTCCGGCAGATCCGTTATCCCGATGATATCCATGTTCTTTTTCTGGTTTATTCTTCGTCTTGCTATTTTATATGTTTTTATGCCGATATGGCATGATATTCGGATCCTGTACTGGCTTTATCCCATTACATGGGTGGTAAGCGCTGTGTTCCTGCTGTTTTATTTTTGGAGAGCAGACTGGGTACACGGATTTGAAAAGAAGGGGAAATTGTCATGAAAATTATTGATCTGGGGGCAACCCTTCGTCACAATGGCGTGATTGATCCGCCTGTTCAGAGGGCGAATATTACCTATACAGATCATACAGGCGGGAAGGCAAGTATGCTTTCTTTCTATCCGGGGTTGGAGGAAAAGGACTTGCCTGGTGGTGTTGGCTGGGCATATGAAGGTTTGCGTCTGGGTACGCATACAGGTACACATATGGATGCGCCATGGCACTATCATCCGACGATGGACGGCGGGAAGAGAGCTTCCACCATTGACGAACTGCCTTTGGAATGGTGTATCGCTTCCGGAGTAAAGCTGGACTTCTCGGATAAGCCTGACGGATACTGTATCACAGCAGCAGACATGGATCGGAAACTGCAGGAAATTCATCATTCCCTGAAAGAGAACGAGATAGTGTTTATTCAGTCTGGTGCGGCAGCTTACGCGGAAAGCGATTGTTTTCCTGACAAAGGCTGCGGGGCCGGCAGGGAAGCGACAAACTATCTGACGGAGAGAGGTGTGCATATTGTCGGCACAGATGGCTGGAGCTGGGACAGGCCGCTTTCCATTGTCGCAAAGGAATATCAGCAGACGCACGATAAGTCTATCGTCTGGGAAGGGCATCTCGCAGGCATTGAGCACGGGTATTATCAGATTGAAAAATTGACAAATCTGAATCTGCTTCCGCCGGACGGCTTTACCGTTATCTGTATTCCAATAAAAATTGAGCGGGCTTCTGCCGGCTGGGTACGGCCAATTGCGATCCTCGACGGAGAACTGTTATGAATAAACTTATTATTACTGCCGCACTGTCCGGCACGGCTATCTTTAAAAACATGGCGCCTACTGTTCCGGAACAGCCTGAAGAAATTGCGGAACAGGCAGTTCAGGTCGTGAAAGCAGGCGCTTCGATTCTGCACATCCATGTCAGAGATGAAAAAGGTCTTCCGACCATGCGGGCTGATCGTTTTGAAAAAACGGTCAATTGTATAAAAAGTGCGTTGGAAGCAGAGAAACTGGATGCGATTCTTAATCTGACGTCTTCCGGTTCCTGGGTGCTGGAAACCAATGAAACCCGGTTGAAAGCCCTCAAATTGCTGAAGCCGGAGCTTTGTTCTTTTGATCCCGGTACGTTTAACTGGCACTGCAGTAGTATCTTTGTGAATGCCCCGGATTTTCTGGATGAACTGTCTGCCTGTGTGGTTGCAAACAACATCAAACCGGAATTTGAAATATTTGACTGCGGTATGTTGAACAACGCTCTGTACTACATTGAAAAACATCAGATTCCCAAACCATGCCATTTTCAGTTTGTGCTTGGGGTCCAGGGAGGAATGGAAGCAACAACGAAGAATCTCTGCTTTTTGCTGGATATGCTTCCTGCCGGAGCTACATGGTCTGTAACCGGGATAGGGAAAGGTCATATTCCCATGATGCTTGCAGGGCTTTCGATGGACTGTACAGGTCTTAGAGTAGGGCTGGAAGATAATCTGTATTATTCCAGAGGGGTTAAAGCTACCAATGTGCAGCTGGTGGAGCGGGCAGTCAAGTTCGCGCAGCTGGCGGGGAGAGAAATTGCGCTTGCAGAAGAAGCCAGGAAAATCCTCTCACTACCGTGAATTGATGGAAGATTATCCACAAAGAATTGAGGTAAAACATGGGGGAAATATGGATTGATGCTCTGGACTTTACCGATAGAGGCGGATGGAAAGAAGATACACAATTTGTCCATCTAATGGGCAGTGGATACTTACTTGCAGCTGATGAGCCGGGAGTTCCGGTGAGAGATGCCACTATACAGATTGATGTCCCGGAACAGGGAAAATATCGTGTATGGGTACGTGACCGAAACTGGCTCCGCTGGCATTCTCCCGGAAAATTCAACCTTGTGATAAATGGTAAAAACAATAATAGGCTGCTGGGGGCCATGCCTTCGGATGCCTGGATTTGGGAGATCGCCGGGGACTATGAACTGGATAAAGGACTCTGCACCATATCGTTGCATGACCTGACGGGCTATTTCAGCCGCTGTGCATCTATCCTGTTAACAACAGATTTGGATTATACTCCGTCACGGGAAGTAGGTTGGATTCATAAAGAACGGGCAAGGATAAAAGGTCTGGATGTCCGGGAGAAAGCCGGAGGAGATTACGGTGTAATTGTAGTTGGGGGTGGCCCGGCAGGTGTACCGGCAGCGATTGCGAGTGCACGGGAAGGTGTAAAAACACTGCTTATACAGGATCGCCAAATGCTTGGAGGCAATGGCAGTCCGGAGGTCGGACTAACCTTTGACGGAGCAGCTGCTGATCATATATACGCCAGAGAAACCGGTATTGCAGAAGAAATTCGACGGTTGCGTGATGCGGATCCAGATTATTATGGTGACTGGAGCCGTGCCATGAAAAAGATTGCTGATGCTGAGAAAAATTTGACAGTCGCTTATAATCAGCATGTCTGCAGTGTGGAAATGGCGGATGATAAAGCCATAAAAAGTGTAAGCACGATAGACATCCGGACATTGGAACAATGGCGGTATTCGGGGACCATTTTCGTTGATTGTACAGGTGATGCCTGGGTCGGTTATTATGCAGGTGCCAGATATCACTGTGGCAGGGAATCACGTGATGAATACGGAGAGAGTATAGCGCCGGAGAGCGCAGATACTTTGACCATGAGTGGATGTATCAAGTCTGGCAATATTTCGTTTTTTACCGACACAGGTATGCCGGTTGCGTATCATGCACCGGAATGGGTACCGGAACTTCCTAAAAGTGATGAAGAATTCGGGAGAGCAATTTCTGGGAAGGGAGCAAGCCTGCTTTGGTGGCTGGAAGCACCGAATGACTATGATGATATGTGGGATGGGGAAGAAACCAGGGATGCTCTTTTGTTGGTTATTCTGGGTTATTATGACCATGTAAAAAATTACTGGTCCGGGAAAAAGCGCATTCAGAATTACAGGCTGAACTTCTCCGGTGTTTTTAATGGCAGGCGGGAATCCAGGCGCTTGATCGGAGATTATGTCTTGACGCAGGATGACTGTCTGAGCGGCAGACAGTTTGAGGATGCTGTTGCTTATTCCGGCTGGACACTGGATGTCCATCATCCAAAAGGTATTTATTCGGGGAAAGAAGGCCCATCCTTCTGCGGTAAGCATGTGCCTTTGACTACAGTGCCTTTTCGTTGCCTGTACTCAAAGAACATCGACAATCTGCTGTTTGCCGGCAGAAACGTCAGTGCAACGCATATAGCTATTGGCACATTAAGGGTTCAGAATACAATCGTTACGCTTGGGCAGGCGGCTGGTACGGCAGCAGCTATGTGTATAAAATTGCACGAAAATCCGCGGGGGATCTATCAGCGGCATATTAGAGAACTTCAGCAGCTTCTGATTAAAAATGATCAATACATTCCCGGCGTCAAAAATGAAGATCCTGAAGATCCGTGCCTGACAGCGAGTGTTGCTGCCTCCAGTTTCAGCAGGATAGAGCACTATAATACTTTGCGGGGGACGGAAGCGGATCTGCTGCCAATGGATCGTCGGCGTATGGCAGTTTTCAATGCTTTACGGGAAGATGGTGACATTAAAAAAGTCTGGCTAAAGCTTTATTCTTCTCACAGTAAACCCTATCCCGTAACTCTGCATTCAGATAATAAAGTAGGCAGCAAGTGGGGTGTTTACCGTTTTCATGATGCTGCTTCAACTGAAGTGCTGGTTCCTCCGGGAGAAAATTGGGTGGAGTTTCCGGTGGATATTCGTGTGGGAGAGAATAACGCATATTCTAGGTGTGCTGTTTATGTTCGCTTGGATCCGGCAGAGGGGATATTTTGGCGCTCTTTGGAGAATCTGTCCTTCTACGAACAGAGAGAAGAGGAAACAGCTGAAGGCAAGTGGATCATCCAGAGTGCAGTCAGTATGTGTGCAACCAGTAAAGAACCACTTTTGTCGTTTGCAGACTGCAGGCCGCAGAATGTGATCAATGGATACTCACGAATTGTTGACGCTGAACATTATGAGTGGGTTTCTGATCCGGAACAGGGAATGCCTCAGTGGATTGATCTGGAATTCCAGGAACCTACAACAATAAATGAGATAAGCGTAGTATTTGATACAGATTTGACCAATCCGGGAACATGTTGGACCGTTAAGCGTCCTGGTGTGCCGGTTTGCGTTAAAGATTATGATATAGCGGTTTTTGCTGACAATCAGTGGAGTACCATAGCGAAAGAGCAAGGGAACTTTATGCGCAGGAGAATACACTCTTTCAGGCAGACGAAGGTTGATAAATTACGTGTTACAGTTTATGCCACCTGGGGTGATAAGTGCGCAAGAATTACAGAGATCCGGGCATCACGAAGAGGTAGATAAAAAAGTAAAATGGAAAGATACGATGTTGTTTTCAGAAATGTTGAGGTATTTGACGGAACAGGGAAGGAAAGCTTCTTTACAGATGTTTGCCTGAAAGACGGAAAGATTGCGCAGGTCAGTTGTACCGGGGCACGCGCAGCAGAGGAGATAGATGGAGAAAATCTTTCTTTGGCACCGGGCTTTATCGATGTCCATACACATTCCGACACGCAGCTGTTTCCGGATCCGTCGAGGATGTGCAAGCTTACACAGGGAGTAACTTCTGAAATCGGCGGTCAGTGCGGATGGTCCCGCGGACCAGCTGATCCGGGTATTCCGGAAGACGGATATGAGTATCTGAAAGCTGCCAACAACGGAGGCAATCCACTTACCCTCTATCCGGACTACAATGAATTGCTGGCGGCGATTTCGCATATAAAACTCGGCGCAAATCAGATGGTTTTCGTCGGCCATCATGTCCTGAGAGCATCGACTGTCGGTATGGAGAATCGAAAACCCACACAGCGTGAACTGTCGCGTATGAAAGAATTGCTGGAATGCGCTATGCAGGAAGGGGCACCGGGGCTGTCAACGGGCTTGGTTTATGCGCCCGGTTGCTACAGTACCACTGAAGAATTGATTGAACTGTCCCATGTGGTTGCGCAGTATAATGGAATTTATACCACGCATATGCGCAATGAGGCAGATGGGGTGCTGGATTCTGTCAGGGAAGTCATAAGAATAGCCAAAGAGACAGGTGTAAGCGTCAACATCTCTCACCTGAAAGCGATGTACAGGAAAAATCTCCCGAAGCTTGCTCAGGCGCTGGAACTGATTGATCAGGCCTGTGCGGAAGGTTGTGATATCACTTTTGATGTATATCCCTATGAGGCCAGTTCGGCAACAATTCTTTCAACGCTTCCGCCAAGTTATCTTTCTCACGGCATGCAATGGCTTATGGAGGAATTGAGTTCACCGGAAGGAATAGACAGGCTGGAAAAAGCAATCCTGGAACCGACGGAAGTTTGGGATAATCCGTTGCTGAACGCCGGGTTTGATAAAGATGTAATTACAATAGCAAATGCAACCCCGGAAGCTGCCGGTAAGTCAATTCATGAAATCGCTTTGGAAAAGGGAATGAGAGATGTAGAGGCGTATGCCTACCTGATTACGGCAAATAAAGGGAGTGTCACAGATATTCGTTATACTATGTTTGAGGAAAGTTTGGCAGAACTATACAAACATCCAAAATGCATGGTAGGTACGGATGGCCTGTATTATGGAGGAAAACTTCTTTCTCATCCGCGTGCGTTCGGAACTTTCCCGCGTTATTTAGGCCGTTTTGTGCGGGAACAGAAGATTCTTCCTTTCCCGGAGGCAATACGTCGCCTTACAGGTATGCCGGCTG
>JAEEGL015890396.1_pt1 | contig 10997 bp, 7 predicted proteins | sample 9134231 | NCBI WGS metagenome assembly JAEEGL01 (sample SAMN16246548, study PRJNA631951) | gut metagenome | biome: gut microbiome; feature: rumen; material: fiber-attached | host: Bos | place: Iran: Karaj | collected 2018-10 | reverse complement strand
TGATATTATAATATTTAATTTTACCAGAATAAAACTTTTTACTATCATCTCCATTTTTATGAGCAAGATAATTAAATCTAGCTACAGCATGGACAGAAACAGGTGTACCTTTACCAAGTAATAACTGATTTGTATCATCAATTACATATTTCTTATAATCACCGGTACCGATTGACTGTGAAATATCTTCTTCCGGTGCCTGATAAAATTGTCTTCTATATTCTGACAATTTATCATTAAAGAACATAATATATTCTTCTCTTTTCTGATTAGTAGAATCATCAAAATCAAACATTAAACTCTTGGTAAGGTCTGTAAGAATAGTTCTACAAAGTTTAGGTGTTGTTGATTTAATAATTTCAATACCTGTACCAGAAACCTTTGGTGGATTAATAAATTTACCCTTATTAAACACAAGACCTTTAAGATACTTTTTCTTTGCTAAATAAATTCCAGCCTTAGAAATAGTTTCAAGTTCAAATTCATGAACATTCTGTCCATGTCTAGGTCCATAAATTTCTTCGCACCAAATATTATTTTGTTTATCAAGGAACTCCTTATTAAACTTTAAAATAAATTCAGTTTTCTTTTGATCAGTATCATATTTAGCTTGACTTTCTGGAGTCATAGCTTGGAATAATGTACCATAAGTTGTATAAACTGAATCTGTATCGCTATATATAGAAACAGCTTGCTCTCTATACCAATCATGTTTTGATTCATCGAGCTCAAAATCAAATTTCTCCCAAAGATCCTTTCTTTCCCAAATTTTTTCATGAAAGAAATCTTCAAGATTATGCCACATTGTTTTTGTAAGATTACGACATTCACCAGTAATATCACCAGCTAATGCAACATTATAGAAATAAAAGAATTGATTAGCGGCAGCACCATAGGCTGCATTACCTAATGTTTTATAAGCAAGCTCTAAAAGAGAATATTCTTGTCTTAAATTACTTATTTCTTCTTTAAATTGTTTTAACTCCTGAACTGACATATTATAAATATCTTTATCAGGATAATGTTCTGCAAGGAGTTTCTTAATATCTTCTGAAAATTCCATGTCAAATTTATTACTTGTATTTGTAATATTAAAATAGAAAAAGTATCGAAATCAATTCGATACTTATTTTTTTACTTTAACGCCTTTCTTAACTTTATCTACCGAATTAAATTCAGAAAGCGCTTTTTCAAATGATTTTTGCATTTCTTTTTGAATTAAATCTTTAAATCTAATACTTGTATCATAACCTGCAACTAATTCACTAATGGTTAAAATTTTAATTTTACATTCATCCATTATTTGATTTCGTAATACTCCTAATAATCCATAATATAGAGTATTGGTTATTTTCATATCAAATTTAAAATCACTTTCTTTAAAATCATTATATGCTTTTGTAAAATCTTCAAGAGTTTTCATTCCCCATTTATATATATCTTCATCATCCTTTAAAGCTTCATATTGTTTCTTCATTTTTTCAATGACAGATGGAAAGAAATCTGGGTGATTAGTAATAAAATCCTTTGAAATATATTCAGAAGTATGTAAATCCATCTTCTTATCTAATATTTCTTGTGCAGCATCTTTGTTTTTAAATATAAACTGTCCGTCATAATCAACAAATAAATGTCCCCACCAAACAATAACAGCTCTTTCGGCAGACCACCAAGATATTGTGGAATTAAAATGTATATTTTCTACAGAACGCTTAATTGCATTATCTATAGTTTTATCATCCGGAGCAAATGTAAACTTATTTAAATCATGTTTAATTTCAACATGTTTATCTTTCGGGAATGCTTTACTATTTGTATCTTCATCTGTTTCACAATTATCATAAATATCTTTTGAATCAGGATAAGAATATTTCCAATCATCAATAATTCTTCCAATAGTATCAAGAGAGAAAGAATCAAACATTGCATCAGATAAATCACCGAATAATTCATTAACTCTTCCCGTTACAAAATCAATAGGACTATCTTCTCCATTTGGAGTAATATCCTTTGGCGTTGCTAATGCTAATGCAAGTAATTTCCCTTTTAATTTTGTTATTTCCTGTTCTACAGAATGTTGTGAAGCTCCGACCTGTGCGACAGATTCAACATTTACATTATCAAAATATAATTTAGGTTCACGAAGCCTTATTAATGTACCGTCATTACTCATGTTATTAATATGATATATTATAATTTTAATATAGAATCACTTAATTTTAATATTCAGGATTAGTAAAATTTTATTTTTATATAAGTAATATTGTAAAGTTTATAATGGCAGGAGTAAATATAGGAAAAAATAATTCAAAGAAAATATCTGAATTAAAACCTCGTGATATAATTACTACACATAAAGATCATTCATGGATCCCTGTTTCTCAATATGATGCAAGAATTGCAAGTTATACAAACTTTGCAATAAACATAAAGGCATTAACAGATTATACAGATTCATATTCATATAATATTTCTTATAACAATACTTATGAGTTAAAGAATGAATTGAATATGGAAGAATGGAATGATTTATTAAATGTAGGATATGCATATAATCCTGGTTATATTTCTCCAGAAATGGATGAAAAATATGCATATTCAAGTATTGCTAAGAACATTTCTACATATACATTTTCATATACATCATATATTTATGGTTGGCAATATTTATATGGTAAATATTCTGTAAATACAGATAATGTTGAAAATGTTAATTTTTCTGAACTTGAAAATTATATTGTAGACAGTGAAGGAAATAAAATTGAATTAGGTGACTAATGAATGAGATTGTTAAATTAACTTTATCAGAAATACAAAATAATCCTCCTTTGATTAATAAGAAGTTCTTATTGATCAATTCCTTATTTTATACTGATGATGCATTTAATTATTTATTAAGTTTAATTGATAATACTGATTGTGTTGCATTTGTTACAGATAAGAAACAGGTTTATACACATGGAGAATGGTATGGTGGCGATATTTGGAAAGAAGATTTATTTTATTTCAGAACATTCCAAGTTTTTGATGATAATTTAAATCAGGTAATTTCAGAAATATCTGCGGATTCAATAAATGATTTATTAAAAATCTCGGCTTCTGATAATATTAAACTTACTGTAGAGGAAGAATATGTAGAAGGTAAAGTTATTAAATCCTTAAAAATTGGTTTGAATATTGACCAATTAGTAGATGAAACACCTTTTACTATTGATGATCCTACAGCTGTTTATAAATTAAAATATGAAAACAGTAAAATTTCTGTAGATAAATATGTCCCTATAAGAGTAGAAGTTAAGCAGAATCAAAATGATATTATTGAATATGATAATAGAGATATCGAAAATATCAGTTTTAAATTAGACATATTTGGAACAGAATTAAATAAGAATATTACAGTTACAACATTATCTAATGAAAATGTTCAAGTTTTAGATAATTTAGTAACATCAACAGTTAGATCAAATAATGATATTGATTATCTTATTCTTTATTCTGATGGTATTACAGAAGGTAAAGCTAATTATAAACAGGAATTCGGATATGCAGTATGTTGGTCTAATGAAGAAATAACACCTAATACTTTCTTTGGTTTAGAAAGAAAATTATTAAAAGAATCATGCATGTGTAGTTTTAGCGAAGCATGTGATGATTATCAATATTGTTGGTTCGCATGTCCTAGTAATTGCCAACCAGTATTTATTGATTTAGATAGTGGTATGAGAGGTGGATGGAAGAAACATGGAAAAATAACAGTATATTCAAAAAATATTGAGTATAATGTTTATAGAACTGAAAATCATAGCCTTGGTAATGTTAGATGGGCTGTTATAGATAAATAATAATTAAGGATTTTAAATGAGTAAGTTATCATATAGTTCAAGATTTACTAATGTTAATAAATATGATGAAACCGGTTCATATACTGGAATACAGATAGCAAGTAAGTTAAACCAGAAAAATGGACAGGATTATAAATTATTAGACGCTATTGATATTGACTGGAATGGCGCATGGCTTGCTGTTGCCGGATCATATATCAATAATACAGAAGAACTTTTAGATGCTATTGATAGAATTGGTGAATTATCTGATTTTACATGGATTAACAATACATTAAATAATTTAACAGAAAATGTAGATAATATTATTTCAAGTTATATTTCAAAGGAAGAAATTGAAAGAATTTTAGATGAATATCAAAAACCACTTATACCTGGTACTAATATTTCAATTTCTGAAGATAATGTAATATCTACATATGAATTATTGACAACAACAGATGCAGCAAGTCAATATGCTACGATTGATTCTTTAAATGATTTTACAAGACATGTTATCAATAATTATTATGATAAAACACAGACTAATGCAGCTATTTATTCTCAAGCATATTATGCTGTACAGACATATATTGTAAAAAATGCTGCAGAAGCATTTAATGACCTTGAGAAAATATCTAATTGGATTCTTGAACAACCACAAAGTATTTCATATAATTTTGATTTACTTGATGACAGACTTTCATTATTGGAAAATATTGTAGGTTATTCATATTATGATGAAACAATCGGTGCATATTCATATTCATCACTTGTTGAAACAGTATATAACCTTACATTCATTACAGATACAATTGGACAGGATTTAACTAAATTTAATGATAGAGTATATGATATTCAGCAAAAAGTAAATGTTTCTTATGATTTGTCAAATTCTGCTTATTCATATGCATATTTTGCATATTCATTTTTAAAGGCAGATAGTTCATATGCTGCATATGTTATGGCATATCAATCAGTTTTAACAATTGGTGATGCCGGTTATGAAAGTTACTTTACAAAATTAACCGAAGAACAAATAGCTATATTGGATGAAAATCCTGATGCAATAGAAGTATATTCAATTAAAACAGATAACTATAGTGGTATTCCGCTGCCTGATGTTTATAATAAAGATTCTGGATTACAATATTATACATATACTGCTGATAAACCAGCTACAGGATTTACTAAGGAACTTATTAATTTAAGGGAAGTTTCTTATAATGCTTCAGAAGTTGCATATAATGCCTTATACAACTTAAGAACAAGAGTAGATGGTACAAGCTATGTAACATTAGAACTTAATCCAGAAATAAATGACCATACAGGTGTAAGAACACTTGTATTAGAATTAACAGAAGCAGAAATAAATGAACTTAGTGGAGAAATTGCTGAAGATGGTATAATTACAACATATTCATTATATAACGCTTTCTCATATATATTTACACCTGAGTTTATAACGACAAATCAGGGTTCATAAAGTTTATTTTTAATTATATAAAAAGCAAAATAAAAAATATAAAATATATATTAAATTAACAATGGCTAATTTAAATGCAAATATTGCAAGTAAGTTAATTTCATACGTTAGACATGGTGTTGATATTAATAGTGAAATAAAGAACATTTATAGAAATTCTCTTATTTTCATTGGTGATGAAAGTCAGATCTATGTACCAGCTATGAACACATATGTTGGTATTGGTCAGACTGCTTACACTAATACATTAGAGAGAATTAAAACTATTGAAACTCAGATAAGTGAATTAGGTACTACATTAAGTGCAGATCTTGTATCTAAGATTTATGTTAACTATTCACTTGATGAAGTTAATGGTTTAAATGGTCATCATTCTATTGGAGACGCGGGTGCAGGTTTATCTGCAGAAGAATGGGCTCTTAATAATGAAATCACTATTAAAGGTGTTGGTGATTACGATGAAGCCACTGGTTTTAATAAGAAAAATACCGGTAATAATTCATCAAGATATCATACCTATACTGCTAACCATTATGATAACAGTACAGGTACAAAAGAAATATATGTAACTTATTCTGATTACTATAATTCTGCTTCATCACAGCCTACATCTGGTATTACAGTTACTCCTTATTGGGGTGGTAAAACAACTGTTACAAATACCACAACAGGTCAGACTATAACCAAACGTGTTGGTAGTTATATTACTATTGATGATAAGTTGACATGGAGTTACATGACAAGTGCATATTCATATGCTCTTAATTATACAAGACTTCATACAGCTTCTGAAATTGACAGATTATATCATAACCTTCTCGGTGATGCTGTAGCAACATATCTTCCAGTTGGATTCGGTACTGCTATTGAAAACCGTACTAATCAGATTAAGAAACTTACACCTTCTGAAATTGCTAATTATAATACTGCTAATCCTAATAAGTATTTAGTAACCGTAGATCCTAGCGGTAGTGATCCTGAATACTATGTACTTGATAAGGATGCTGTATATTATTATGCTTATATCAGTAATAATACTCCTGCAGAAGGTACAACAGGTAATAAGGTATATGTAGAATTATCATACAGTGATATTGCTAATCTTTTAACAAACGGTTTAGCATCATTACATAATGGTACTATCAGATATAATACTGGTGATTCTGATATTGTTCAGTTCCCTCAACTTTATGTAAGAGATACGCAGTATGATACAACATACAATATCAATATTGCTGATGGTATTCAAACTCTTAAGGAAGTTGCTTATTTACTTGATATACTTTCTGATGGTAGCCTTGGTTCAGTAACATATTATACATATGCTGAATATACTGCATTAACAGCAGCTGAAAAGGCCGAATGTGTATATATCCTTCCTCAGAATCCTACTCCTGCAAGTGCAGATGTTTATGCATATTCTGTAAATATGGGTAATCCTGAAAACCTTGGTATTCAGATTGCTTACTCAATTGCTGGTAATCAGGCACAAATTACAGACCTTCACAGTCATGTAGAAAAGATAGAAAAAGGTAAAACATCTATCAGAAGTATTCAGGGTACAAATACTGAATTTACAACTGTTTCTGTACAAGGTCAGTTAAACTGGGAAAATACTGATACAGATCAGGGTAGAGTACAACAGGGACATCCTAATTATGATGGTGCTGGTGGACACAGAGACACACCTTCATATATGGTTGGTGATGTAAACTTCAAGATTGCTATTAATACTGGTTTAGTATATGCTACAGTTTATCAGTCTGGATCATCTCCTAAGAATTATCTTTACACTGATGGATTTGGTGTAGATTGGTATGGTTATTATACTGCTGCTGATATGCGTAACCTTTCTGATGAATCTGAATTAGCCGGAGGTACTGCATACTCATCATACTATACAATTACTCTTGGAACAGAAACCGGTACTGGTTATACTTATGCTGACTTCACAAGAATTCCAAGTGCTAGTTTAGTTCTTGATTCTTACAAACAAGGTGAAAACATCCAATACTACTGGATTCCTAATAAGGTAGAAGCTAAGAATAATGCTTCACAGAATATTGTTTGGGAAAAGATAAGCAGAGAACAATTAATGGCATTAGATGATAATGATACATTGCCAAATTCAACTATTACAAAGGGTGCATGTACAGACTTCTATACATTAAATGATGGTGTATATACAAATGTAGCTACTGCAGGTAATGGTCATAATGCAGCTTATAATGCAATTAATAACCAGACAAATGTTGATGTATTCTACTTCCAAGCCGGTCATAAGGAATTTGTTATTCATGCTAAAGCAGGAGAAAACAAGATTGCTACAACCGAATGGGTTGGCGCTTATGTTGAAGATTCTATCAGAGATATTTCTAATACTATCGGTAATATCGTTGAGGAAGCTAATAACTATACAAAGAGAAAAATTGAATCATTAGATACTAACTATATCTATTCAGATTTCGCAACATATTGGACAACTTATGTAGCAAATAATAACTTAACTCCTGGTACTACATTATATGAAACTGCATATGCAAATGAATATGCTGATTATATTACCAGAGCAGCTAATGAAACAAAGGTATTCGGTAATTCAGGTGATTACAGATTAAGTTATATTGCTAAATCACATTATACATATAATATCATTGAAGAAGATGGTATTGTAAGAGCAGAAACAAGAGAATTACCTTCTGATATAATTAAGGCTTCTGCTGAAATCTGGGGTGCTGAATCTAATGTATCTACTACTAATAGACACCAATATGCTGAATTAATCAATAATACTGCATATACTCCATTATATGAAACATTATATAACTGGAAACATGAAACAACTCAGGATAATCAGTTATTTGTTCCTGTAACAAATGGTACAAAAGTTGCATTAGCTCCTACTGTAGCAACTCCTTGGACTTCACAGACAGTATATGTATTAAATGAATCTACTGGTGCATTCGTACAATTCGATAGAGCAGCTGCAGGCGCAATGCAGGATTATACTGATGTTGCTAATAAGGCATGGCAGCAACTTTATGTTGACGGTGTAAGATATGATGAACTTGACTTAAATGATTGGGCTTGGTTAGATAATAATCATACAATTTTAAGAGTTGGTAATTATATTTTAACAAAGGTAACAACAGGTGCAGATGCTGGTAAGATTAGTGCTACAGCAGTTACAGACGGTGCTTCTTATACATATGTATCTTACATTAGTACAACAGCATCAACTTCAACACAGTATTTCAGTGTAGAACAGAAACACTTTACATATGTAAATGCTGGTAATGGTGAAAACCAGTTATCTGTAAAGGCACATATTACAAGAATTGAAGATGCTAGATCAAATAATACAGGTTTTGCTGATGCTTATGACGTTCAGAAATATATTGAATCATTATTTACATGGGTTGATATTTCTGCAACAGCTACTGAAACTATCGTAAATAGTTCTGATAAATATTATAAGCGTATAACTTTTGAAGATTACAATGGTGAAGACTTATATGAAAGAACATTAAACGGTACATCTCCTCAGTATACATATGAATCAACTCCTGTAACAGCATACTTCTGGAAAGATAATAATGCATACTTCGGATTAACTTCTGATACAACAGATACTCCAGATAGTGATAGCAATATCAGTCATGCCGGACACGTTACTGTTGACGGTAAATATGTATATGAACAGTTCTTCGCTGATTATCAGACAGCTCAGAATTATACTGGAGCATCTAACTATTATGTTAGAACTGAAGAACCAATTATCAATCCTCTTAATCTTACAGAGACACTTTATAAATAAGATTAATACATATAAAAAGAAAGAGAGATTCAATTTAGAATCTCTCTTTTTTATTTAAATATTTATAAAATGTGATTTTTCTTTATTTTCTAATGGAGGATCTTCATCTAAAACCTCATTTTTAGTATCTAATTTGACTTCTGGGACATCTTTAACTTCTTCCTTATAGATTTCTTGTTTTTCTTTTTCGGACTCATCCACGGGCTTTAAAATTGATTCTGATTCTATATCTTCAAAAGAAGGAATTTCTTCCTTATTTTCTGGAATATTTTCTATATATTCATCTTGTTTTTCTTCTATATCATTTAAAGGAATTTCTTCTTGTTCTTCCTTAGGTGTTTCTTTTTCATCTTCTAAAATGATTTCTTCAGGTTCATCTTCTTCATCAACATATTCAATTTCTTCTTTTTCTTCATCTTCTTTCCCTAAGAAACTTGTAACCATTGCAGTTAATAAAAGAGCTACAATAGGTAATATACTACCTGTAATATATGAAATTATAACATTTGTTTGTGCATCTGGTAAATCAGTCCAAATAAATATTGGTTCTTTAAAAAATCTAAGATTTTCGCTTGCATTTATAATTAAATATTTATAACAATTATATACATTACCTATTACTTGTACTAATGTTAATATTGACATTAATAACCAAGGCATAAATTTTTTACTCTGTGACGGGTTTGTTAAAATACTAAATAATACTGCAGCTTGACCGATTTCAAAAGCTAATGCAAGCATTCCTGCCAATATTGGTGTATTTGCTAATCCAAAAAATGCAAATCCATGAATACCTGAAACAATAGCAACAAAAGCATACAATATTATAAAAAGTATTATATAAATTTTCTTATTGTTCATTTTTAATATTAATATTATTTTTTAAAATAAAAAGGTCTACTTATTTAAAATAGACCTTTATTAATTTTTATTTCAATTTACTCATCAAACTCAAGTAAATCAGCATTATATTTAATTTCCGCTGGATACTTATTTATACTGCTTGAATCAAATTTAGTAAAGATCTGATTTAATAAATCTTTAATATCTCCATCAAAATCAGAATCTTTTAATTCAAATTCATCAAAAAGTATAACATATTTAAGTTTAGTAAGTTTGAATGTATTTAAATCTTCATCCTTTACTTTTTCATCATAATGACTATCCCATTCAAGATTTACATCTTTATCATAATCATTAATATGTTCAAACTTATCATATTCAAAATATGCATCACTGATATTATTTGCATTTTTTCCAAGCAGATTTGCATATTTATCATTTTCAGATGGTAATTCTGTCATGATAGTATCACCTAAATAAATCTGAACATCAGATTCACTATATCCTTCTGGAGCAGTTAAATAAAACTCTTCAGGTAATACATCAAAAACTACTTTAACGTTTTCAACTACTTTACTTTTTAATTCTTCTTTTATAAATTGTACTAAGTTTTTCATTGTTATTAATCACCATCTATATTGTTCCAGCTGCCATGCATTCTTTCTTCATATACTTTTGAATCAAGATTGATTGGCTCATTGTCATTGCTGTATTCATCTTCATCATGCTTTGCTTCTGCCATAAGTTCATTGATATCACAGAATCTCTGGAACATCTTCTTATCTTTCTTGATGAAGTTAACAACTTTAACAATTTCAGTTGTAATTGATGAAGGAGATTTAAATCCATATTTATCAGCCATCTCTCTACCAGATAATCTCTTCTCCTTATCTTTAAGACCGAATCCAAAATGATTCTTGAAGATATCCATTGTCTTAGGACCAAATTTCTTTTCAAGTTCATCAAGAATTTCATCCCAGAGTCTATCGATTTCTGCTTTATCCATTACCTTACCCGGATTTTCCATACC
>JAEEGL015809840.1_pt1 | contig 10997 bp, 8 predicted proteins | sample 9134231 | NCBI WGS metagenome assembly JAEEGL01 (sample SAMN16246548, study PRJNA631951) | gut metagenome | biome: gut microbiome; feature: rumen; material: fiber-attached | host: Bos | place: Iran: Karaj | collected 2018-10 | reverse complement strand
CATTTCCACGAGGTGGGAGCGGTGGACTCCATCGTGGATATCATAGCAGCGGCAGTCTGTGTGGACGCATTGGCACCTGACCGGGTAATAGTTTCTCCACTGACGGAGGGGAGCGGAACGATTCGCACCCGGCATGGGATTCTTCCGGTACCGGTACCGGCCGTGGCGAATATCGTAGCGGATAACGGGCTGGTGCTTCGACAGGGGCCGGTGCGGGGCGAGATGGTAACTCCGACCGGCGCGGCGATCGCGGCGGCAATACGGACGGATGAGAAGTTGCCGGCTAACTATCGGATCGAAGGTGTCGGTATCGGTGGCGGGAAACGCGAGTACGATCCGCCGAGTATGGTACGCGCCATGTGGCTGGAGGCCTCGGACGCGAAAGATGAGATACTCACGGCGGGATCAACCGGGAGCGGAGCCTGCGGTGGCATCCGGACGGTGGGTGAAGCTTGTGATTGTATATGGAAATTAGAAACGGATATTGATGATTGTACCGGTGAGGAGCTGGGATTTGTCATGGAGCACCTTTATGCGGCGGGTGCCAGAGAGGTTCACTTCACACCGATATTTATGAAAAAAAACCGGCCGGCCTACGAGCTGACTGTGATCACGACCGAGGATAAGCGGGAGGAACTCGAAGGGATCATTTTTAAGGAGACGACGACCATCGGGATTCGCCGTCAGGAGATGGCCAGGACGATTCTCCCCCGTGAGGAAGTGAGAGTCACTACGCTATACGGAGAGGTGGTTGCCAAGAAGGTCACACTGCCGGACGGCGAGACACGTGTCTATCCGGAGTATGAGAGTGTGAAAAAGCTGACCGAGGAGAAAAATGTGCCGATGAGAGAGATTAAGGATAAAATCGGATTATAAGGAGAGACAGATGTTACCATGGGATCAATTACCGCCCGAGATGCGGACGGAGGCGGTGCGTCCCTACTATGACGCACTGATAAAAAAGGAAAAACAATTGTGCTTGAAGCGGATGCTTGATGTGGGCGTAGCTGTCTTTTTATTAGTACTGTTATTTCCTGTCCTGGTTGGGATTGCTATTGCCGTTGCAACAACCAGTGAGGGCGGGGTATTTTTCCGTCAGGAGAGGGTGACGACATATGGAAAAAAATTCCGTATATTTAAGTTCCGCACGATGGTAAAAGATGCCCCAAATCTCGGAACTGCCGTGACGACGGACAAGGATCCCCGCGTCACTAAAATAGGTGAAACACTTCGTAAATACCGACTGGATGAATTGCCTCAATTATTGAATATAATAACGGGCGACATGTCGCTTGTCGGCACGCGTCCGGAGGTTCCGAAATATGTTGAGAAATACACCCCCGAGATGATGGCAACGCTGCTTCTTCCGGCGGGGGTGACAAGTGAGGCCAGCATCCGTTACAAGGACGAGGCGGAGAAGCTTTCCGGTGTCGAGGGAGATGACGCGGATTGTGTGTATGTGGAGGAGATCCTTCCCGAGAAGATGGTCTACAATCTTGACTATGTAAAGAAGTATTCGTTTTTCCGTGACTTGAAACTCTGTGTACAGACCGTCGTGGAAGTGTTGAAATAATCGTTTATTCCTGCGAACATGCCAGTCGGTTGATCTGGGTGGCGATATAGCCGGCGCCGTAGCCATTATCGATATTGACAACAGAGACACCGTTGGCGCAGGAGTTGATCATGGTCAGAAGTGCGGAGAGTCCCTGAAAACTCGCTCCGTATCCGATAGAGGTCGGGACGGCGATGACGGGATTTTTTACCTGGCCGCCGAGTACACTGGCCAATGCGCCCTCCATACCTGCGATGGCGATCACGCAGTTGGCGCGCCGGATATCATCAATTCGGTCAAGCAGACGGTGCAGTCCACTGACGCCGATGTCATAGTATCTTTCGACATGACCGCCGAAGAACTCCGCGGTCTGTGCGGCTTCTTCCGCGACAGGAATATCAGAAGTGCCGGCAGTACAAACCGCGATCTCACCGATCCCGCGGTCTGTAATGTCGGCACTTTTTATACTTAATATTCGGGATACCTCATCGTATGCGACCTGAGGCATCTCTTTTTTTACGAGTTCATACTGGGCCTTGGAAGCTCTGGTTCCGAAGACACGTCCTTCGCGCTCGTAAACATTTTTATAAATGTCCACCAAAAAATCATCCGGCTTTCCTTCGCAGAAGATTACTTCAGGAAACCCGGTGCGGTCTTCGCGTCCGGTATCCAGATTGGCAAAGTCCATGTCAAACCGGGATGTTCCCGTTGAGTTTCTCGATAATGGTCGGCATCTCGTCGTCCACCTTGTCGTTCGGAAGCTGGCAGGTACCGGCATTTGCGTGACCACCGCCACCGTAGCTCAAGCACAGATCGCCGATGTTGACCTTGGAAGCCTTGTTAACGATCGATTTACCGATCATGACAGCCGTGTTCTGCTTCTTGAAGCCCCAGGCGATATGAACGCTCATCTCAACCTCCGGATGCATCGCGTAGATCATGAAGCGGTTACCGGTGTAGATGGTTTCTTCGTTACGAAGGTCGATCACGACTACGCGGTCATGGATCTTCGATACTCGTTCAAGCTGCTCCTTGAAGAGTTTCTGCTGCTCGAAGTAGAGAGCTACACGCTCCTTGACATCCGGGAGTTCAAGCACCTGCTCAATCGTGTGCTCTACACAGTAGTCGATCAGCTCCATCATCAACTGATAGTTGGAGATGCGGAACTCATGGAAGCGTCCGAGACCGGTACGCGCGTCCATCAGGAAGTTGAGCAGTACCCAATCCTTCGGATCGAGGATCTCGTCTACGGTAAAGTCGGCGGAATCTCCCTTGTCTACCGCAACCATGATCTCGTCAGAAACGCGGGTAAAGGTCTTCGCCCCGCCATAGTAATCATATACCACACGAGCGGCCGACTTCGCGTCGCCGTCGATGATAAATTTATCCTTGGCTAACTCAGGATCCACACGGGAGAGCTCACTCTCGTGGTGGTCAAACGCAAGAGACACGCGTGCGTCAAAAGGAAGGTTCGTCGTGATATCGTTCGCGGTGAGTTCAATCTTTCCGTCCTGAACATCCTTCGGATGAACAAACGTGATCTCATCGATGATATCGATCTCCTTCAAAAGCATCGCGCATACCAAACCGTCAAAGTCGCTTCGGGTTACCAGTCTCTTTGCCATAATGACCTCCAATCCATCGTTTCGCATATATTTACGATAATCAAACTGTTGCCATTATACCATAATGAGGTAAAAAAGACAACCCGATTTTCCGAAAAAGTTTCGTAAAAATGTCGAAATAATGCGAAAAAATCGCTTTACAAGGTTTTTTTTCTGTGTTATTATAAACATAAGTAGACGCATATCATCAGTACAGAGAAAGTGAGGCGATTGATATGAGTGAAATTTCAGGTGTTTCCGGTGGTGCAGGTTACTACACCGCAGCGATCGCAAGTGGAAACAGACTTCAGAGTGCCGCTGACGGAGCAGCGGAGTCAGCGATCGTAGAAAAAGAGAACGCCCAGGTCAATGGATTGGCGAGGGGTCGGCAGAATGCCGAGGATGTCAAATCGCTTTTGAACGTAGCAGACGGTGCTACGGATAAGATAGCTGACAGCCTGAGCCGTATTCGTACATTGGCCGTACAGGCATCGAACACAGCCGTGTTGACGGACGATGACCGTCAGAAGATCCAGGATGAAGTGGAACAGTTGAAGCAGGGAATCGCTGATGTGGCGAACAACACCGAGTTCAACAAGAAAAAGCTTCTCGACGGATCCTATGAGGGCTATGCGCAGACCGGAGCGAACGAAGGTCAGGGCGAGCAGGTGGACATCGGTACGGCGACGCTTGAGGCGCTCGGGATCAAGGATTTTGATGTGACATCGAATGATCCTTCCAAGAACTCCGTAGATATCATTGACAATGCTCTGGAGAACATCTCAGCCACACGTGGTAAGATCGGTGCTCAGTACAACGCGATGGATTATGTATCGCAGTACAATGCGATTGGACAGGAGAATCTGACCAGCGCGGCGAGCCGGATTGAAGACGCGGACATCGCGGAGATGGCGTCGAAGTTGTCCAAGGAGAATCTTCTTCAGACCTATCAGATGATGATGCAGAAGAAGCAGCAGGAAGAAGAAAGCAAACAGTTTGGAGCATTATTTTGAGACCTATGAACAGACATAAGACAATTCACGGGAATCAGCGCCTTTTGGCGCTGATTCTGTGTTTGGCGCTGATAATCAGTACGCTGTGCGGATGTGATCTTCAGAAGATGGCAGATCCGTCTCAGACAGAAAAGACAGCGGAACAAAAGACGGGAAAAAATAAAGAAAACAAAACGGCGGAACCGGAATCGACCCCTGTTCAGCCGGCGATTTTGGTGTACTATGATGCCGACGGGAACCGGTTTGAGATGGTGATCGATGACCGGGTGACTAAGCATAATTATAACTGGGATAAGCTTGAGCATACGACGGGAAGTCCCAAGAAGGTATCCGGATATGACGATGGTACCTATACCATACGCCAGGGGGTCGATGTCTCTCATCACAACGGTGTGATCGATTGGGAAAAGGTGAAAAAGGCAGGTTATGATTTTGCTTTTCTTCGCCTCGGTTATCGTGGCTATGGTAAGGAAGGAAGACTCCTGGTGGACAGGCAGTTCCAATCAAGTTTCAAAAGAGCCCGCGCCGCCGGGATCGATCTCGGAGTCTACTTTTTCTCTCAGGCGATTAATGAAAAAGAAGCCATCGAAGAAGCAAAGCTGGTACTTCGTGAACTCAATGATTCCAATCTGGAACTGCCCGTTGTTTATGATCCGGAATTCATCCGGGAAGATGAAGCACGCACGGATAATGTAACGAAAGAACAGTTTACGAAAAACACCCTCGCCTTTTGCAAGGTGATAAAAAAAGCCGGCTATCAGCCGGCCATTTATACCAATCTGTATTGCCAGGATCATATGTTTGACCTCTCTCAGCTTGAGGACTACCCGCTCTGGTACGCGGACTACAAACCCGAGCCCCAAACGCCTTACCGTTTCACCTACTGGCAGTACGCCGAAACCGGCAAGGTCCCCGGCATCTCAGGTAACGCCGATTTGAATGTAGAGTTTGTTAAGAAAAAAAAGAAGTAATCTTATCTTATATTATTCTATTCACACTGGCTTCCATGGTCATCTCAGATACTCTTCTTACCTCATCCTCGGCACTCTCAAAAGCCCTTACGATCTCGGCATCAAAGTGGCTTCCCGCACCCTCATGGATGATTGACATCGCCTTCTCAAACGGCATCCCTTCTTTGTAACTGCGCTTGGATACCAACGCATCAAATACATCCGCGACGGCCATGATACGAGCGGATAACGGGATGTCTTCTCCGGAAACTCCCATCGGATAACCGGTTCCGTTCCATTTTTCATGATGATACAAGGCGAGGTTTTTGGCCTCTCTCAGGTAACCGGTATCCGGTACCAGTTCGATAGCACGGTCGAGGATCTCGGCGCCGGCCGTCGTGTGCTCCTTCATGATCGTAAACTCTTCGTCGGTAAGCTTGCCCGGTTTGTTCAGGATCGCGTCCGGGACATGGATCTTTCCGACATCGTGAAGCGGAGCGGAGTCGCAGACATTTTTCATAAACTCATCGGTGAGCTGGTCGGTGTAGATGTCCATAAACTTCATCTGCTCCATGATGATCTCGACATATTTGGCGGTCTTACGGACATGGTCACCGGTGCATTTGTCACGGCTCTCGACGATATCCGCGAGGATCATGATCAGACCACTCTGCATCTGCATGATCGTGTCATTTTTCTTCTGTATATCCTGCGTGAATGCCAGGTCGTCATCGGCCATCTTTGAGACGGCGTCGTACAGTGTTTCGACCTCGTCACCGGTTCCGATCGCCAGCTCATGAATCTGTTTGACGTGTTGCTCCATGGCGTCGTCACGATCATGCGCAAAGTGACTGACGCTGTAGGATATGGTGTTGACCGGAAGGATGATGTGGTACTTGGTCAGCCACAGTCCAACGGCAAGGATTACGATAAACAGCCCGAAGAACAGAGAGAAAAGCTTCGCCAGGAAAATCAGTCCGGCATCGTACAGCTTCTTCATCGAGATGTCCACGCAGGCATAGCAGGAGCAGTGTCCTTCGGAATCGTAGATAGGCTTGTACACAGTCAGCAGATAACCATATCGGTCAGTATAGACCAGCGGCTCGATCTCTTCGCCCTCTAAAAGTTGAGGGAGGTAGGGTTTGAAGGTGTCCTCAATCGGCACGATCTCTCCGGGATCGGCGCCCTTCAGGTCGGGAGTATCCAGGTCGAAGACGACATGGTAACCGTCCTCCAGAATACGGTAGACATAGATGTATTCCACATCATCCGCGCTGTTACTGATTTCTGTCAGCTTTTTCTCGATATCCGTATAGCCGGGGGCTTTTTCTCCGTTCTCGATATAGTCATCCACGCGTTCAGGATCGATAAGCGCGGTTTCCAAAGTGGCGACAGTCTGACCGAGTTCCTTGCGGTCCTCGATGGTCATATTAACATAGATCAGATAACTGATCAGCGTTCCGGCGATCGCGATCGCGAACATGGACGGGATCAGCACGATGAGGATCTTGGCACGCAGAGACAGCGAGCGGATCCTTGTTTTTCGTGCAATCCTAAGCATCTCCATGGACAGCGGTTCCTGCTTCCAACCGGTAAGCATGAGATTGGGCCTAACCTTGTGCGGGATGAGCTGGAAGACCGCGAATGCAATATAAAAACTGACCAGTTTGTCCAGAAGATCGATGGAAACGTCCGCCGTAATCTGTGAGAAAAACATACTGAGAAATGTTTTTGAGTTGAACCAGGCGGCCAGATCCGCTGTGATTCCTTCCGTGGCAAACCCGTAGAGGAACCAGGTCAGGATCGAACTGATCGTACCGACGAAAATGCCGGTTGCCAGCACGGGAACGATGACTTTATGGATCTTGTCAAACCAGCCTCGTCTTGCAAAATAGGCAACAAATACGGCGATCAGGACGTTGATCAGACCGTAGTAGATGGAAGGTCCGTCAATAAATGCCTTAATCAGATTCGTGATAAACCCGACCAGGATACCGGGAACAAACCCGCCGAACAGGGAGGCGAGAGCGGTACCGATAGAGTCCAGATAGAGCACAACGCCCGTGGCGGCAGCCAATTCGGCGCCGAGAATATTGATTGCGAGTCCGGACAGCATCAGTCCGATGACCCAGGCAGCTTTTGATTGTTGTTTGTCAGGCATGACGAACACCTCTCTTTTATATTATCGTAATTATCGTAGTCTATTTTATCGTGATCTTGCAGGTCGCTTTCTTTTTGCTCCCGTCCTTGGCGGTGGCAGTAACCGTAACCTTGTGGCCGCGTCCTTTTTTCTTGGCCTTGACGACACCTTTTGCGGTGACAGAAGCATAGGCTTTCTTGCTGACAGTCCACTTGACATTGGGATTGGTCGCGTATGTCGGTGCAACGGTCGCCTTGAGCTTGAGCTTCTTTCCGACTTTCAATGTGGCTTTGGTTTTATTCAGTTTGATCTTGGTCACCGGATAACGAATATCGTTCTCATGAATACCTGTCGTATCGGCAAAGCCCGTCATATCCAGTGTGCCTCCGGAGATGCAGTAGGATTTCAGGTGATCGATGGGCTTGACGCACGCGAGCAGCTTTTTCTTGCGGGTGAGCGCGTTGTCCTCAGGGAAAAGTACAGCCAGTCGTGCGATTGCCGCGGCTACCTGCGGTGCGGAAAAGGATGTGCCGTTTACGAAATCGTATTTGCCAAACGCAGATGTGTCCGGATTCGCCACGGACAGTGCCAAATTGTCAATGAAGATGGAACGTCCCATGGAAGCGGGAAAATCATCTCCCAATGCTATCCTCAGGTCCAGTTTCAGATAGGTGCGGTTGTTTATTGAAAAAAGACCTGCACTCTCGCTCTTTTGGAGAGAAGAGGAAAGATGATCCCAAGCATTATCCGCATCACATAATTCCAGAGAATAGTAAATGTTATTCTTGATGTTGAGATCAGACCCGGTCACATCATAATACAGGTTATAAGCGGAGTGCGATGCTCTTCGTGACGGATTCAGCGTTATCTTTTCTGAACCGCTTTTGCTACTTCCCCGGACATCCTTATCCGAGTGAGAGATTTCAAGCGTTTTCTGGGATGTTTCAAAAAGGTCGGCATATGTCATTAGCTTTGTTTTATTCGCATCGAAGGAATCGTAAACCTGACACAGCCGGGTTCTTTTTTCGTTGTCATAGGTATCCGGCAGGAATACAGGCGCTCTTGTTGTGGTCAGAATCTGCTCGCCCGGAGCCATTAGATCGATCTTATCCTTTCCGTAGTTGGAAAAGGAGGACGGAACACCATCGGGATTGACGGATCCGACGAGAAGACTGTAGTCGGAAGTGTATTCGAAAGGCGTACCATAGGTATTATTGGTAATCTCAGCACCGTCGTTTCCTGAGGAGTGGACTGTGATCACACCGAGAATGCCCAGTTTGGTACGGATGGTATTCATTAAGGGGAGGCTCTCGTCAAGTTGTTCCATAGGCCTTGGAGACGGCTCGTATCCGAAGGACATGTTGGCCGCGACGACATTGACACCCGCCGAGACTGCTTTGTAGACATACTCGTAGGCGGCGAGTTCCACGGCCTCGGTGCCGGAGTTTGCTTCGTTGTCTGTATCAAAAACCTTCAAAGACATGAGTTTTACATTCTGTGATATGCCGGCAATCCCGATGCCGTTATCGGTTTCGGCGGCGATGACGCCCGCGATGGCTGTCGCGTGGTCGTCCTCATCGTTGGTCGGAGAAGGATCCGTGTCGTCGTTGCAAAAATCGTATCCGTAGGTTCCCTTGAGGGAAGGAACCGTGTTGATCCACTTTTTATCCTTCAGTTCCTCGACCGAAAAATCGATTCCGTCGTCTATGACGGCGATGACAGGTGTGTTCTTTGATGCAGCGGATGCGTTTTCCGGTTCCCAGCCGATCGACGCGGTGGAAGTCTTGTCCGCTCCGAAGTTTTCACCACCCAGTGACCACTGATCGGCGAGTAACGGATCGTTGGTTGCGGCCATTTTTTTAATGCGGTGATTCGCGGAAACCCCGGTCACATGAGAATAAGCCTGTATGGTCTCTATCAGAGAAGCCGTATCATAGACATTGGATGAAACATAGGACACATACAGAGCTTTTTCCGAGAGGGCGGCTCTTTGGTTTTTGGTGGTAGCAAGATCTGCTGCGCTTCCGAAACTCATCACGTTTTTTACGTGGATTTTCGGATCATTTTTCATGAAACCCTCGTGAATGAGCGGGGAATCCTCTCCCCTGCCCAGTGTCAGAGTGGCAAGAGCCTCCCCGGAGACACAGTTTTCCTCGTCGATGACGACATCGGCTGTTGCGGACATGTTGTCCACGGTATCGTTTACAGAAGTTTTTGCCGTAACGCTTTCATTGGCCAGTGTGAGCATTAACGCAAGTGAGAGCAAGGCGGCTAAACATTTTTTCATAATTGCTATCCCTTCCATACGGATAATACGCAAAACATTAAAATATGCTTGCGAAATATCTCAATTACTGTTATTATATAACATATAAGAAAAAAAACAAACTAATTTTTGCGATTTTTGAAAAAAGTTGGCGAGTCGAACGATGCGATGAAAACAGGAGGGGCTTATGATTTTCGTAAAGGTGGACGATTTGAAGGCGGGGATGCGTTTAGGGAAGCCGATTTACAACAAAAACGGTGTCTTGCTTTATGATCGTGATACGCGGCTTTCGATGCAGGCAATCTACGGTATCAAGAATTTCAATCTTATGGGACTTTATATTCTTGAGCCGGCGGAACCGTTGCCACCGATGACGGAGGATGATATCAACTTTGAGCGTTTTCAGACGATGTCGGTGTTCTCGATCCGCGAAGACCTTGATCTGATCGCACTCGGGAAAAAGGATAAGGGCCTTGATTGGCTTGTATCGCTTGTGATCAAGAATTATTCCACGCTCGATCACAAGATCAATTTCGTACAGAGCCTCCGAAGCAGCGAGGATTTTGTATATAAGCATGTTTTGAATGTGGCGATCCTGTCGGCGCTGATCGCCGGTCAGCTCGGTGTCAAGGGTGGCAGGCTGAATTCCATCATCAAGGCAGCCGTGCTTCATGATATCGGCGTGACAAGACTGAATGAAGTGCCGGACGGCGCGGATGTGGATCCGGAGCTTCGTCGGGTGATCAAAAACAATACCGATGAGATCCTGAGAACCTACGGTGAACTGGATGACGATGTGCTCAAGCTGATCTCGCAGATGCAGGAACTCTACGTACGTGAGGGCACGGGGGACGAGATTCCGGAAGCGCTGAAGATGAATGTGAACGCGAATATCCTTTTTGTGGCAGATACATATGATCGTCTGACGGCAATGAAGTCCGAGACGGAGCCGACTTCCGAGATTCTGGCGGTTCGTCATCTTCTGGACAATGAAGACACCTACGATCCGATGATCGTGAATGCTCTTATCAAGGCGATCAACATTCTGTATCCGGGTGTATGTGTCGAGCTTGAGGTTACGAAGGAGCAGATCACCGGTGAAGTTACCACACGTATTGAGAAGGGGCTTGTGATCCGTGGTAACGAGGATGCGATCTTCGAGCCGATCGTGATCGCGTTCAATTCCAATACCATGTATGATATTTCACTTCCGACCGTGAAGTCGGAGGTTAAGATTGTGGATGTTATGAAGACAATGGATAATCGTATTCAGCTGGATCGCGATCTGCTGGATCAATATGCGCCACTCGGGCCGAGCCATGGGTAATTCGTAACTCGTGGCTGATTACCGATTCATGATTGGTTCATCCGGGAACAGTGAATCTATCTATTTTTCAGGAAGGCTTACTCTCACCTGTCATTCTCTCCGCGAGACCGTGGATTATGCGGAGAATCGATGACGGGTGTTTTTT
>JAEEGL015643674.1_pt1 | contig 10997 bp, 9 predicted proteins | sample 9134231 | NCBI WGS metagenome assembly JAEEGL01 (sample SAMN16246548, study PRJNA631951) | gut metagenome | biome: gut microbiome; feature: rumen; material: fiber-attached | host: Bos | place: Iran: Karaj | collected 2018-10 | reverse complement strand
CTTAAAAAGACAGCCAATACCGACGAGGTCACCAATGCGGTTAAATTAAAGACCGATGAATATGTCAAAACGATCGCGCAGGGCGGCCTTGCGGCACTTTTTAACAGATATGACGCGGTCGGGGGACTCTCAAGAGGACAGCTCGGCGGAGTGGGGAGCGTGAATCCCGATTTTCAGACCGACCTGATCGTACGATTCGTGCCCTATACATACGGGAGCATTTATCTGCGCAGCTATGTCGGGAAAAGCTATGCAAATAACAGGTTCTGGCCCGGATTTACTCCCGGGGAGAGAAGCGACAGATCCAGGATACTGAATTCGCGCGGTGAGAGCATTTATGAAGAAGGATGGTGTGATGACAACTATTTGCCGGTCCTTGCACAAAAACAGCAGACGGGTGAACAGACCAGGGTCGGCAAGATCTGGATCGGCAATGTCGGAGCCGATGCCGGCGGAGAATATCTGCCGTATTATACAGTCGGATCGACTGCCGCAAAAGCGCAGCACAGATCATCTTCCAATTATGATGAATGGGGATCGATACCTTTCGAATATTCGGATCATAGTTACGGAAGTGTGTATAATACATATTTTCATGCCAATTTTTTCAGCGCTGCCCAGAATAAGTTCGATGACAGCGCAAAGATACGCAGCTACGGACCGGAAAATGTGATTGAAACATATGAAGGGCTGTTCATACCGTATACCCGCGATACATTTTACCGTTCCAATCCCACGATCACCCGTGATTACGAAAGTTATGTTTATGACAGGTATCTTGATGTGCCCGACGAGATGAGGGATACTTTAAGGGAGATCGCAAAGGAAGCCGGGATCGATGCGATCGCGGCAGACGCTGAGACAATAAAGGCACAGTACGGTAAAAGATTTGACTTTTATTCTGCTATAATGTCAGATGAAAACGGGTTGTCGGATACTGCGCGGGAAAACGCCTTCAGTATCCTGAGAAGCAATATCGAACATATTATCGAGCTAAGCTCAGTCCTGTGGCAGGACATTATGACCCGATATAAGGATATGGATGATATGATCCGTGATTATCTGGCATCTGGCGATGTATTTATCCCGACCGAAGGTGACATCCTTGAAGAGTATGACCGGATAATAAACGACCTGCGTGACCGGGCGGAGAAAACGCTTGATACGATCAGTTATGATGCGGGTGCAAGGGACTGGAGAGATGCTTATCTGTTCATGGCGGACCTGTTTGACAAAAACAGGGATATGCTGCTTACCAGCGGTTACCGGCATGCCGCGGCTGATATAAACGAGGATGATTACAGCAAGATGCAGATCCTTCGTCTGAAGGTACTTTCAACACTTCAGAATTTTTACAGAAACGAGTTCAGTTATACGATGTCTCCGGGACGTACTCCGAGCGGAAGGGATACGGTGGAATATTTCCTGACAACAAGGAGAAGGGGATTCTGCGCGCACTTCGCGTCGTCTGCCTGCCTGCTGTTAAGAAGCGTCGGCATCCCGACGAGATATGTCGAAGGCTATGTGGTAAGTCCGGAGGATATCAACCAGGGGACTGCGGTCGATGCAAATGTATCCGACTGGAAATGGGGAAACTACGGATATGAAGATTCTGCCGTTGTTGAAGTGGAAGTAAGCGACGCTTCGGCCCATGCCTGGATAGAGGTATACATCGACGGATACGGATGGATACCTTACGAGATGACTCCTCCTTCGGAAGAAGAGGAATTCGGAAGCGGTCTGTTCGGCTTCCTTTCGGGGATCATAAACGCCAGACAGAGAAGGCAGAGCTCATCCGACAATGGTCCGGATACGGGAAATGATACGGCAGACGGTTCGGACGGGGATCCGCGCAACAGGAGCAACATCATGGACGGAACGAAATTCCTGTTGATCCCGCTGTTGTGGCTTATTGGGATATTTGCGACGATGACGGCACTGATCATTCTCACGGACAGGGTCGCAACTGCGCTCAGGATCAGGAAACTGGAGCGAAACGGCGCCTATTCCGAGGCATTGCTCATCAAATACAGAAAGCTGGTCAACCAACTTCGGAAGAAAAAGATCGTAAGGACCGAATTTCCGACACTTGAAGATTTTTATACCGAGACGGTCAAAAGGCGGCTCGCTGTTGAAGACAGGCATGTGGAAATGCCCAATGCAGCTATGTGTGCGGAATGGAAAGAATTCGCCGATATCGTCAATGCTGCCGCATTTTCCGAAACGGGGATCGGCAAAACACAATACGTGCGGGCAATCGCAACCTTAAAGGAGATAAAAAAAGCGTTCTGATCCACGGCAGTTTTTTGTTGTATGAGACAGGATCATGTGATAAAATGAGAAAATAACAGATTAATATTTTACGGAGACACAGATTATGGAAGGACAGAAAAGATCTATAGCCGAACTGGCACATATCAGCACTCTTTCTGAAGAAGAGGAGGAGGAACTGCAAAGAGAGGCGGGTTCCGGCGAAGACACTTATGACGGAACCGACGGATACCACGGATATAACGGAGACGGATCCGGCGAAGAAGGCGGGGAAGGCGACGGAGCGCCCGAGACACCCGCTTATCTGAAAAAAGAAGAAAAACCCAGGATGCAGCATACCGATCCGGCATTTACCGTTACGGCCAAACCGGACGCGAAGAGCATGTTTGACTTTATGATGTATCATACATATCACAATATTGCAGGCATTGCTTCGGTCCTGATCGGTGTGGGCGCGATCGTTGCTCTCATTTTCAATATCATCAACAAGGGCGAACTGCTCGTTACGGTGCTCCTGGCGGTAGTGATAGCTATGTTCCTCTCCAACAGCCCGATAACCATATGGTACAGGGCCAAGAAACAGGCGGAGACGATCGCCGACAGCGCGAATACGATCACGTATACCTTCAGTTCTGCCGGATTTGATATGACAAGAGGCAAGGATTATGCCGCTTATGAGTGGAACAGGGTCGAAAGGATCATCGAGGCGGAAAGATCGTTTTATTTCTATCTTTCCAAGAATTCCGCATTTGTTCTGCCCAAGGAAGATCTTATGGGAAACGAATCGGGATTTAAGAGAATCCTTGAAAACTGCGATGCCAAACAGCTCAAACTCAGGAAGGATGAGTGATCCGTGCGCAACCGCACGGTCGTGGAGGAAATATGTATTTTGAAAGCAACTCGGCGCAGGAAACTTTTGATTTTGGCGCGGAGCTTGGCAGGAAGGCCTCTCCCGGACAGATCATCTGCCTTGACGGAGATCTGGGTACAGGCAAGACCGTACTGACCAAGGGGATCGCCGCAGGACTCGGGATCGACGAGCCTGTGGTCAGCCCGACATTTACGATAATACAGATATATGAGCAGGGGCGGATGCCGCTGTATCATTTTGATGTATACAGGATCGACGATCCGGATGAAATGGAGGAGATCGGATACCGTGAATATTTCTACGGGAACGGTCTTACGATCATTGAATGGTCCGAGCTTATAAGGGACATCATCCCGAAGGACGCGATGAGGATCAGGATCGTTAAGGATCCGGCAAAGGGATTTGATTACAGGAAGATCGAGTATTGATCTTTGGCCATTATATGATCTTGAAAAGGCTGTCGGTTTGACAGTTCGCTGCACTCTCGACAGGAGGTTGAACATGCTTGTTTTGGGAATCGAAAGCTCGGGACTTACAGCTTCGACAGCGGTACTTGACGATGAGAAGCTGCTCGCGGAGTATACCGTCAATAATGCGCTGACTCATTCACAGACTCTGATGCCGATGATAGACGCGGTGATGAAAAGCGCGGGAAAGGAACCGGAAGAGCTTGATGTGATAGCGATCTCGAGGGGACCGGGTTCATTTACGGGACTGAGGATCGGATCGGCCACAGCAAAAGGCATGGGGCTTGCACTGAACAAACCGCTTGCTGAGGTGCCGACACTTGATGCGATGGCATACAGCCTGTATGGCATCACCGACAGGATAATATGTCCGATCATGGATGCACGCAGGTCCGAGGTATATTCGGGAGCGTATATATTTGTAAAATACGGGGATATGGAGCCCGGGGATGCCGGTATAAGGGAGCCCGGAGATTCCGAAGGAACAGTGCCCGGGAATGGTCATAGAACAACGTTCAAAATGATAAATATCCTCCCTGAGACGGCCGGACCGGTCACGGATCTGATCGATAAGCTTGACGGGATCGTGGCATCGGGCAAGGATACAGAAGGCAAAGACCTGCCTGTAAAGGCCGGCGGAGTCATTTTTCTTGGCGACGGGGTCGCGCCCTACAGGGAGCTGATCGCCGAAAAGATGAAGTCGGAGTTTTCTTTCGCTCCTGAATTTTTATCAAGGCAGAGAGCGGCATCGGTTGCCGCTCTGGGAAAAGAGATCTTCGCACAGGGGAAAGCGATATGTGCCGACGATCACGCGCCCGTGTACCTAAGGGTTTCGCAGGCCGAACGCGAGGCGGCGGCGAAGACGCATGAGTGAGCAAGTGAATGAGTAAGTGAGTAAGTGAGTAAGTGAGGCTGCATATGAAATACAGGAAGATGAAACTTTCCGATCTGTTTAAGATCGGTGAGCTCGAACGGATGATATTCAAGGATCCCTGGTCGGTTTCGTCATGCAGGGGAGCACTTGAGAACAACTGCGTATATGCTGTCGTCGCGGAAGATGATGACGGCATAGCGGGATACGGATTTATGATGGGAACACAGGATGAAGCCGAGATCCTGAGAGTTGCGGTTGTTCCCGAAAAAAGAAGACAGCATATCGGGAGCGGACTGCTCGAGGATATGCTTGATTACGGTGATTATGAAAATTACACGAATATCTTCCTTGAAGTGCGCGCAGGCAACGAAGCAGCGCTGGCGCTTTACAAAAAGAGCGGATTTGAGGCCATAGGAAGGCGTGTGGATTATTATAAGGATCCAAAGGAAGACGCGATAATCATGGAACTCGTCTTTCAGGATGAGGAATAGGAGATGTTGATACATGTTGGATGTATGTCTGCTCGGAACAGGCGGGATGATGCCGCTGCCGTACAGAAGGCTGACAGCCCTGATGCTGAGACTGAACGGCAAGAGTCTTCTGATCGACTGCGGCGAGGGAACCCAGGTCGGGATCCGGGCAAAAGGCTGGAGTTTTCATGATATTGACGTGATATGTCTTACTCATTATCATGCGGACCATGTGAGCGGTCTGCCGGGACTGCTCCTTTCGATAGGTAATTCCGAAAGGACCGAGCCGGTTACGATCATAGGTCCGAAAGGCCTTGAAAGGGTAGTAAGGGCATTGCGTACGATCGCGCCCGAGCTTCCGTTTGAGATCAGACTGCTGGAAATAGAAGGCAATTCACAGACATTTACGATCGCGGGTTACCGCATAGACACATTCAGGGTGGATCATAATGTTATCTGCTACGGATACAGCGTTTCAATAGACCGTCAGGGCAAATTCGATCCCGAAAAAGCCGCGGCCAACGAAGTTCCGATGAAGCTGTGGAGCAGGCTGCAAAAAGGCGCGGAAATCGATTTTGAGGGAAGACATTTTACCCAGGATATGATACTCGGGGCTCCGAGAAAAGGCCTGAAGGTAACCTATTGTACAGATTCAAGACCCGTCAGCGTGATCGCGGAAGCGGCGAAAGGAGCCGATCTGTTTATTTGCGAGGGAATGTACGGCGAGCCGGGGTCGGAAGAAAGAGCCAAAGAACACAAGCACATGTGTTATGCCGAAGCGGCAAAGCTCGCGGCTGCGGCAGAGCCGGGAGAATTATGGCTGACCCATTACAGTCCGGCACTTGCCAAGCCTGAAGAGTATATAGATGATGTAAGAAAGATATTTGCGAACACATACGCGGCAAAGGACTTAAGAAGCACGACTTTGAAGTTCGAAGATGAGGAGGCTTTATGAAGAAATCCAGGATCGGTGTCGGCGGAACGATCTTTTTCGTTCTGGCGATCGCGGCAGTCATTGTGGGTGTCTTCCTGCTGCTGACCCGGGACAAGGATCAGGGCAAGTTAGAAGCCGACGTTGATGTCAGCGAATATTCGTCACTGAAACAGAGAGATCTGGCCACAAATTATCCGCAGACGGCCAGAGAAGTTGTAAAAACCTACTGTCGTATAACAAAATGCCTGTACAATGAGGAGCTTTCGGAGTCCCAGACGGAAGAACTGGTTGATATGCTGAGACTGCTGTACAGCGATGAGCTGCTTGCCCAGAACCCGAGAGATGACATGGTGGGGCTGGTAAAAGGCGATGTACAGAGTTACAGGAGATTTGAAAGAACGATCAACAGCTACAGCATAGATGATTCGGGAGATATTGTGTATGTCAGGACCACCAAGCCCGCAAAAGCTTCCGTGAACATCTATTTTACGATCAAATCGGGCTCTGCGTTCGAGAGGGCATATGAAACGATCTATCTTGTCGAACAGGAGGAGAACCACTGGAAGATTCTCGGATGGAAAATGAGCGACGATACCTCGCTTAAGAAGGAAGAGTAACGGAGATTGCTGTGAAAGATATTAAAATACTTGCGATAGAGTCTTCCTGTGATGAAACGGCTGCCGCCGTTGTAAAAAACGGAAGAGAAATGCTTTCCAATACGATCTATTCGCAGATCGCGCTTCATACGCTGTATGGCGGCGTGGTCCCGGAAATAGCGTCAAGAAAGCATATTGAAAAGATCAATTACGTGATCAAAGGAGCGCTTGATGAAGCCGGCTGTACTTTCGGAGATCTTGATGCGATCGCCGTTACCTACGGGCCGGGCCTTGTCGGAGCGCTTCTTGTCGGTGTTGCCGAAGCCAAAGCGATCAGCTATGCTTCAAAACTGCCCCTGATAGGTGTGCATCATATCGAAGGGCATATTGCTGCCAATTATATAGAGCATAAGGATCTTGAGCCGCCCTTCATGTGTCTGGTCGTTTCGGGCGGCCATACTCATCTCGTTATAGTCAGGGATTACAACAAATTTGAGATAATCGGAAAGACTCATGACGATGCGGCGGGCGAGGCATTTGATAAAGTCGCCAGGGCTGTCGGGCTAGGATATCCGGGAGGACCTAAAGTGGACAGGTGCGCAAAGAACGGAAGAAGCGATGCCGTGGCTTTTCCGCGCGGGCATGTGGGGTCGAACGAATATGATTTTTCATTCAGCGGAGTTAAATCTGCTGTCCTTAATTATCTGAATTCATGCAGGATGAAGCAGGGACTTGACGGGAATGTGATATATTCTTCCAAGACCGACAGGCCGGATTTCGATCCTTTTGAGCTGATCGATCCGGATGAAAATATTACGGTTGCGGATGTGGTCGCTTCATTTCAGGCGGCGGTCGTAGACGTTCTTGTGTCGCATACTGTCGATGCGGCCGAAAAATACGGCTTTGACCGTGTGGCAATGGCCGGAGGAGTGGCATCGAATTCGGCGCTGCGTGCGGCAATGAGTAAAACCTGTGAGGAAAAAGGCATAAAACTGTATTATCCTTCACCGGTCCTGTGTACCGATAACGCGGCGATGATAGGATGTGCGGGTTATTATGAATTTATCGGCGGAGCCCGGAGCGGACTTGATCTGAACGCGGTTCCGGGACTGAAGCTCGGCGAAAGGTAATATTGCTGTCTGTGTTCCCGGACTGCGAATACGGTGAGGGGGTAAGTGATTTGCATATGAAAACGACCGCTGTTATAGTTGCGGCAGGTGCCGGAAAGCGGATGAACAGTACCGTGAAAAAACAGTACACAGAGATCGGCGGATATCCCGTGCTGTATTATACGATCAGGGCATTTGAGATGAGCAATACCGACGAGATCGTGATCGTGACCGGGGCAGATGAGATCGAGTATGTTCAAAAAGAAATAGTTGAGAAACACATGTTCAAAAAAGTAGTCTGTGTATGTGCCGGAGGGAAGGAAAGATCCGACTCGGTATATGAGGGGTTATGCAGAGCCGGGAAAGGATATGTTCTTATACATGATGGCGTAAGAATGCTGATAACGCCCGATCTGATCAATAAATGCATTGAGACGGTTGTTGCAGAAGATGCATGTGTTACGGCGGTTGAAGTCAAGGATACGATCAAGGAATGCATACCGGTGCCCGAAAATACCTGCTCAGATACAGAAATTGGGGAAAAAATCCCCGGAATGAAGGAACATCTGATCATTAATAGGACACTCGACAGAAATACGCTCTATCAGATACAGACACCCCAGTGTTTTAAAACGGAAATAATTAAAGAAGCATTTAATAAATATCGTGCAATCCCTGAAGACGCGCGTCCGGCGATAACGGATGATGCAATGGCTGTGGAGATGTATACGGGGCACAGGGTAACAATAGTAAAAGGTGATTACAGAAATATAAAGATAACTACACCCGAAGATCTGGAACTGGCAAAATTCTGGCTTGAACACATGAGCAACGGCTAAAGGATCCATTTATGACAGAGAAGATTAATTCCAAATACATCAGGGATTTCTTCGGAATAGAAGAAAGCCCCGAAGGTGATAAGGAACTTGAGACCATCACCGAGAAGATGATCAAGGTCAAATATGAGAACGGTGAAGATATCTGTACGATCGATGACGATCCGGACGGCATGTTTTTTCTGGAGTCGGGGACTGCGGTCGTTCTCGGACGGGACGGCGAACAGCTCAATATCATGCATGAAGGACAGTATTTCGGAGAATATGCCGTGCTTGCCGGACAGAAGCGTTTGTCGACAGTAAGATCCCTGGGGAAGACCATATGTTACCGCCTGAATACCGATGATGTAATGAAGATACTGCAACAGCATCCGAATGTTTACGGTGAGCTCATGAAAAGAGTGTACGGGCAGGTCTCGAGGAAGCATTCGCAGGTGCTTGCGCTTTCCAGAATGCGAAAGGGTATCCTTCAGTATCCTTCAAATATGGCGCCGATGTCCAAAAAGCATATGGCTGTCCAGTACGGGATCCTGGCCCTGATCTATATTCTTACCGCAATTTTTATACCCGAAGATACAAAAGCTCCGGTCTTTGCTTTTCCGCTCCTGCTGATGCTTGTTTATGTCCTGGTCACCAAGAGGACCATCGAATCGCTGATCGTGTCGGGAATGCTCGGAGCGCTTATCCTGTACCGTACAGGACTTTCGGCAAGCTATACGGAGGCCCTCATAGATACGATGTCCGACCGCGACAATGTGTTCACGGTACTTGTAATGGCGCTTATGGGAAGCGTTGTTACTTTGATAGAGTCTTCGGGCGGCGTTACGGCATTTAAGAAATTCGCGGAGAAGCATGCAAAAAGCGAAAAGGACATAATGCTGACTTCATTTGGGATCATGTCAATGACACTGATAGATGACGGCCTGAATATGCTGTGTGCCTCATCGGCTACGGCAGGTGTCGCAAAAGAGAAGAAGATAGCAAGAGAGAAGCTCGGCCTGATCTACAGCATGCTGCCTACTGTCCTGAGCTCATTTTTCCCGCTCTCGCTGTGGGGAATATTTGTGATAGGTACTCTCAATCTTTCCGTAAAAGAAAATACGGTACTGATGTTCTGCCGTTCGATCCCCTTCAATTTCTTCTCCCTGATCACGGTTCCGGCAATGCTGCTGCTGTGTACGGGGCATTTACCCAGAAACAGATACTTAAAGAGGGCAGAGGAGAGGGTAAAAGGAGGAGGCACTTTGTGGCCTTCGGGATCGGAAAAATACCTGAGCATGACAGAACCCGAGACCTGGGGAAAGATGATCAATGTGATGCTTCCGATAGCGGTCCTGGCAGTAACATCGCTGCTGATCGGTTCGATCTACAGCGGCGGCTTTATCGTGGACAGCGCAGTGGGCCTTATAGCAACACTCATTTTCATGTTCATTCAGTACTGCGCGCAGGGCCTGACATCTCCAGAACAGTTCGTTGAGCATATGATCACGGGAATAGCCAATTCGGCGCTGCCTATAATACTGTATCTGCTGACGATGTGTTTTTCTTCGCTGCTTGAATCGCTGTATCTTAACAGTTATTTTGAAGATGTGATCGAAGTATTTGACGGAGTTGTGCCCATTCTGCCCGCAATGATCTTTCTGATATGCGTTGTGCTTACCGTGGCTCTTGGCTCATCATGGTCCATGTACGCGGTGGCATTTCCGATAGTCCTGAAACTGGCCGTAAGTGTGGGCATTAACCCCGCATTGTGCATCGGCGCCGTAACCGGCGCAGGAATAGCCGGCGAGAAGAACTGTATTTTCACCGCCGAGGCTCTCGATGTCGGTACAGCCATCGGCTGCAACCCCGAAGCCGTAAGAAAGGTCCGCGTGTCATACAGCCTCGTACTGACAGCGATATCAGCCGGCATGTACCTGATCGCAGGATATATTTTTTGAACCGTGGGGACGGGGTTAGTGGGTCATTTTGGCAACCCGGCCGGGCAATCCCGGGAAACGAGGAGGTGTTCCCGGTCTTGATATCGCTTTATCACAAAAAAACTAAGCCTCGTGATGTGTGTGTACCGACCCGGATTACATCGGACTAATTGTTCGGTAATCCGGGTCGGTATACGCACAGACAGAGGCTTTAATTTTTGTTGGCTGCGATATCAAGATTGGGACATCGCACTGTTTTCCGGGCCGGACCCGGCCCTTCGGGTTGCCAAAATGACCCACTAACCCCGTCCCCATGGTTCATTTTAAAAATCCGTTGACGATCATTTCGACGGCTTCGTCTTCGGTCAGGCCAAGAGACATAAGCTTGGTAAGCTGTTCGCCGGCGATCTTGCCTATCGCGGCCTCGTGGATAAGAGAGGCATCTATGCAGTTGGCTTCAAGCTCGGGGATCGCGGCTACTTTGCCGTTATCCATGATGATCGCGTCACATTCCGAATGACCGTGGCAGGCATTGTTGCCGCGGATATTGGAGCGGAAAAGCTGGGTTGAATCTTCTTTTGCGACCGAACGTGAGATAAGGTTCGTACCGGAGTTCTCACCGTTCAGATCGACGATAAAGTCGGTCTCGG
>JAEEGL015293225.1_pt1 | contig 10997 bp, 11 predicted proteins | sample 9134231 | NCBI WGS metagenome assembly JAEEGL01 (sample SAMN16246548, study PRJNA631951) | gut metagenome | biome: gut microbiome; feature: rumen; material: fiber-attached | host: Bos | place: Iran: Karaj | collected 2018-10 | reverse complement strand
TATCACAGGCTATGGAAAAGACCTTAGTTCCTTTAATTCAGAAAGGAAACGAACAGAGAGAATCCCAGATTGAGCAGTCCAATCGTATTGAAAAGATTGAAAGACAGCAACTTGGTGTTCAGACTACTCACGTTTATCTTCAGGCAAAGGAAACAGGTCGTGAGGCTGACTTAGGTTTAACTAAGGAACAACTTGATCACGGTCTTCAGAATACTGCTTCATATTTTCAGGCTTATGCAAGTCAGTCGGCTATGAAAGAAGCAGAATTTGAAAGAGATATGGCAGAACTTGAAAGAAGTTTTGAATAAGGGTGGTTGATATGGCAAAAAGCGAAATCATTATATCCAATGAGATTATGGCTGAAATGGTTGACCATACGGAAGAATATCGCAGATATAAAGATTATGTAAATAATCGAAATGTCCGTGATAATAAACAGGTTGACCTTGAAGAGCCTGAATACGAAATGGACGAAAGATAATAAACATAAAGGTTGCAATTTCCTTATTTTAGGTTATTGCTTCCTTTTGCGTTATAAAACTATAAAAGTAAGAGGTAAAGAAAATGGCTAAAGACTATCTGATATAATCAGATGTTTTAGCAGAGTGAGAGGTAACGAATATGGCTAAAGACAATTCTAAATATATGAACTGGGCTTTACAGAATAAATCCGTAAAGAACGATAAAGATAAAGAAATGCTTGAAAAAATGGAACAGGAAGACTTAAATGTTAAGGATTCCTATAAGAAACAGGCTGAAGGTTGGTCTGACGCTAAAAGAGACGAATTTAAGAAGGAAAAGAGCCAGAAAGAAGGTATTGATTATACTGTAGACCTTCAGAAACTTAATTCAGTTATTACTGAAGGTAAGCCTGTTGTTATTTTGGCAGTTGGTACTACAGGTATGCGTGGTAACAATGAAGAGACATTCTTTAACTCAAAGAAGTTAAAAGATGCTACCCGTAAGGCAACCGGTGAAGTTGAATTATCTACTGAGAATATTAAAAATTGTGCTAATGATACATTGACTCAGGTATCTTTTATTTACTATGAAAAAGGCGAAGACGGATTTTATCACGAAAGCGATAATCCTGAATTATCCTTAAAGATTCCTTTGATTAATGTTGCACCTTCCATTATTCAGCGTTCCGAAGAGGATTACGCTAATGCAGTTAAGGAAGGCAGACGACCTTATGACGTATTTAAAGAAGGCGGTATTGATGTTCAGGATTTAAAGGATAGAAAAGGTATCCAGTCGGATCGTGTTGTATCAATGATTGACGCTTATCTTAATAAAGACGAGATTAAGAACGCTATCCTTATGGATTTTCAGGGTTCTACAATTCCGGGCGATAAGAAAGATTTTGCGACTAATATGATTTCTCATACTTATGACGCTGTAAATCTTATGTTAAAGCCTAAGACAAGAGTATCTTTTGACAGAGACGTTGATATTAATCTCTACTCTGCTATTAACGGTTATAACTTAACCGGTAACAGACGTATTATACCCGGTCAGGTTAAACTTGATATTCAGGTTGAAAATCTTAAAGTGTTTAAAGGTGAAGATGTTACACCTATTAAGACTTCTACAGAAAAGGCAGACGCTATCTGCTATCTTTTAAATGAATTCTGTTTAAGAGAAATGCTTGAAAAGAATTCACCTGAGACAAATTTAAAGATTTTTGAGTATTGTGATTTGTTTAATAAGGCAGGTAAGAATATTCAGGCACAGACTGATGAAAATCGTCAGAAACTCGAAGATTTACGTAATGAAATCAATGAGAAAATCGTTGAGGTTCAGTCTGAACTTGAATATAGTCGTTCTCTTGACGAAACCTTCGGAAGTATCAATGAAGAAGATTTCGGATACCAGACAGATATGACAGATCTTGAAGAATCTTCTAATGAAGATATGGAAATGCCTACTGAAGAACCTGATTATATCTTTGACGAACAGACAGATGAATACATTACTGATACAACCGGTATGTATAATTCAGAACCTGAATTTGATGAAGAATATGACGAGGAAGACGATAAAGAATACGCTGAAGTATCTTCAATGGATTCTGTTGAAGATAAGGTTGTAGTACCTATGAGTACAACAACCGTTGCTATGGAAACCAAAGAACAGGGTGACGGTAATCTTTATACAGATAAAAAAGGCGGTATGGACGTTCCCATTGTTACCGGTAATGACATTAAGCAGGTTGGTTCTGCAAAGATTCCTGAGATTCCTAATCAACAGGCAAAAGAAGTCTCAAATGAGATTCCTTCTGATATGAAAGAACTTTATCTTATGAAGAAGGAACTTGAACTTCGTTCTTTGGAAGCGGATCTTAAATTAAAGGAAATTGAACTGGCTAAAAGAGAACTTGAATTAAAGCAGAAAGAACCTGAAATGGTCAGACTTTCCCAGAATAACAATTTTGCTTTAATGCAGACGTTCTGTAAGACAGTAGGTGCTTATCTTTCAGAGGATAAGACCGCACAGAAAAATATAATGAACCTTTTAAACGAAATGTCGAACATTCAGAAGGATTATAATTCCAGAATGTTTGAACTTGACGAGAAAAAGAATGTTGGCAGGTGATCATTGTGAAGAAACAGGATAATTTTTTAAAATATCTGGAAGAAAAATATGGTGATACCTTTAAGGTACATTCATATAATCAGTTTGTTCAGTTAAGCAATAAGTCTGAAGACAGAGAAACCCTTAACTTTCATTTTGATAAAAAGGGTTTCTTTGACGGGGCTTTTTATAAGGAAAAATTAATCAGTAAGGGTGTGGGTGCTTCACTTCTTTCCTATTCCAAAGAATCGGGAAAGTACGGTGTAAGTACACCTAAAATGATTGATTCTTTACAGAAGGTTTATGACGAAATTGCTATCGAAATGGATTTTAATAAAGTTTTAGAGAACCTTAATAAGAGATATTCGAAAGAGGCAGTTAAATCATTTGTTGTTAAACTGGATAGAAAGAACGTATTTGCCTTTAACGATAAAACCTTTGTAAGTTCTGATATCTTAACTCAGAAGAACATTGAAAATATTCAGAATATCAAGGGAATGGACGCTGTTCCTCTTGATAAGACCGAATATAAAGACAGAGAAGTTTTTGAATGTAAGGCAAGTAATAAAGTATTACTTGTTGATACTAAAGGCTTTAAGGGCTTCCTTGAAAGAGTTAACAATAACGAAAAGGTTGCCGAAGCAATCGTTGAAAACTTTCCTGATATTTCATATGACGAGGCTATGAGCGTTATAAATGAAGTCTTGGGTATCGGTAAAGACGAATATGACGACCGAGAGCATATCCGTGATGATGAAATGGAAATGGAAATGTAAGTATGATTACAAAAGACGAAATCGACTATGTAAATAAAATAGTACCCATAGAGAACGTACTTGCTCATTACGGTGTTGAAAAAAGCCATAACAATAAATATTATTGTCCGTTTGGTAATCACGAAGATAAACACGCTTCATTAAGCGTTAAAAAGGATAAGAATATTTGTTACTGCTTTGCCTGTAATACCGGCGGTAATGTAATATCACTTGTTCAAAAACTTGAAGGATTACCCTTTTCAGACGCTTTATTTAAGATTGAGAGTGATTTTGGTATTACCGAATTTGAACACGACCATACAAGTTCTAAGGGTAAGACAGTAAAAGACGTTACGACTTCTCTTCCGCTTACTATAAGCGAATTAAGATTCTTAGGTATAGAACCTTACATAAAGATATATACATATGATCCGGCATTACTTGATCGTATGCAAGAAGAAATAGAACTTCTTAAAGAAGATTATGAAAAAGGTTATACCAGACAGGACGTATCTTTGGAAGAACTTATAAAGTGGACTGAAGACGATTATCTTCATTTATATGGTAAATGTGAAACTTCTTCAATCCTTTGGGACTACAGGTCAGATCCGGTAAGTGTTGTAAGTATCATACAAAATAAAATAAATGAAAAGTATGAATATTACTCTTCACTGCCTATAAGCGGAAAAAATGAACTGATTAGAGAAAAAATAGAAAAATTACAAGATAAAATTGATAGATTGTTGTATAATAAGAAGTATCAGGATTGGTGTAAGCGATTATACAAAGACGATCTTGATTTCGAGATTGAAAGTAATTTCGAAATTGAAAACAATCAGGAAGTTTTAGAAAGGTAATTTGCAAGTATGTATCTCTATAACATTAAGAATCAGTTAAGAACCATAAGGCGTGAAGAAATTAAGAATATTCTTTACGATTTGGATAATGATTTTAGAGAAAAAGCAACTTCTTTGGGCTCTGAAGGACTTATTATAAAACCGTTTCCTGAAAACAACGCTATTGTTGTTTATGAGGAACAAAAATGGTTTGACAGAAGTTTTGATAATCCGAATAAAGATATGGTAAGCGGTTTGATACTTTATTATACCTTAGTCGGAAATGATATATGTACTTACAATGCTTTTACTTGCAATATAAAAGAATTTGATATCGAAAACGGGTGTTTTGGACAGATAAAACACTTGGGAATAACCGAAGATTCTCATTTTAAGAGAATAAAAGTGTTTACCGAAAAGATAAGACTTTTATATCCTGATATGTTAACTGTCGGTGATGACGTATTTTATAAGAATCAGTATCTGCTTCTTAATTCATATCCGGCAGATAAAAAGAAGCGATTTGAAGTCGCTGAAGAAATAAAAACGGTTGACGGTGTAAGTGCTTGTAAATATCACAAGAACGAACCTTTTGTAAGTTTTGATTATAAGGACTGTCATTTCTTACTGGTTATTCGTAAGGACTGTATTCTTTATAAAGGTATTATTTATCCGTATACAAATGATTTTTTGGACGCTTTAAATGCAGAGTTTCCTATAAAAATCGAAGATATACTTACAGATAATAACCAGAATAATAATTTTATTGAGTTCGTCAAAAACCCTGACAGCATTTCCATTGAAGATTTTATCTTTAAAGAGCAGTCAAGAGAAATGGACGAAGAAAGAGCCAGAACAGGCGATTTAATTTTTTAGGTAATTAGAGAGTAGATGTTTTATTTACACTCATAATTATATAGTAACTATTAATTCATTATCTCAATTTTATTTATGAAAGGAGACATTAAAATGTCACAGGAAAAGTTTGAATTAAAGAAAAGTGTTAATGTTGGTTATCCCGGAAAGTATGATTCACATCCCGGCAATCACGGTAAGTTCTTATGTGATAAGGACGACAAGGGTGAGTATATTGCCGAGAAGGATACATACGATCTCAAAGAGTTTTTCACTCCTTCAGAGAGAGAAACTTTCTACGGTCACGTAAAGGGTATTCTTCAGGGACTTGAAGTTAAGTATCCTCCTTCAAAGACTGTTCAGTATAAAGAGGCTGAGACTCTTGTAAATGAGAAGACCGGTAATTCTTACCAGAAGGTTAAGGAAAACGGTATGACTCTTACAGAGGCTTTCTTCGAGAAACTTACTGACGAGGAAAAGAAGGGCTATAAGAGAATCGAGATTCCTGAGATGCAGTATTCTATTACAGGTAATCATTACGAAAAGGACGGAAAGAATTACGATTCATTCCAGTTAACCATTACTTCCAATAAGCACGAAGCAATCCGTGTTAATTATAACAAGAATTGCGAAGCGACTTATATCGGATATAATAAGGATAACTCTTTCGTAAACGGTAAGCCTTCAGGCGAGAATAAGTGGGTTAACTTGGATCAGAAGACAGCGTTTGCTTCAGAAGTTCTTCGTAACTTTGCTACAGACCTTTCTGCTACAGTTGTTCGTTCTGAGAGAACCGGACGTTCACTTCCTACAATTTACTCAGAAGTAAATCAGTATATTAAGGATCATTCACCTAAGACAACCAATGCAGACGGTAAGGAAGTTGCTGAGTATTACTCAACAGGATTCCACTTTGCAGGTTCTGTAATGAAGGATAAGGACGGCAACGCCTTAAAGGATGATAACGGTGCTGACAGAAAGTATCAGAGAGATTGCTTCTCATTTATGAACCATAAGTCAGAATCCATTACATTCAACCTTCAGGACGGTGACATTTCCGGTATCTACTACAAGAACCTTGAAACAAAGGATTCTATGTTCAACTCTGATGTTGACGCACTTTCCAAGATTTCAGAGGCTTGTACTGATAAGGCTTTCGCTGAACTTCTTAATGAAGCACTCGTTAACTACTCAAAGAACGCCGATAAGGTAAATTCCGAGATCGTTAACGATTCTAAGGACGGCGAGTTTGCTGAGATTGATGAAATCGCAAAGGAAGATATGCCTTTCTAATCGGTAGATTTTAAGGTTAAGGGGGATGGTTTAAACCCATTCCCCTTTTTAAAAGATTTTGAATTTTATTTATTTTATGAGGAATACAATTATGGCAGAAATTTTAAATGAGAATAATGTAAATGAACAGACAATGCCTACTCAGGAAATGGAAACACAGATAAGTGTTAAGATTCCTGAAAATGCTATGGAAAAGCAGAATTTAATGGATAAACTTATGGAGTTTCTGGAAAAAATCATTACCCAGATTACTTCTAAGGCTTCCTATACAAAGAAGGAAATTGATAAGTTAAAGGAACAGACTGCCAATATCGAAAGAGCCGTTAAGAGTAACGAAATGTCGATTGATTCTTTGGCAGAGGTTACTACTTATCTTGCTGAAGGTTCTATGTGTGCTGACAGAAACGATCCTACTAAGGTTATGGATTTTGTAGGTAAAGCAGAACTTATATCCATTACGCCTAAAATGGAAGATTTGCTTAATGGTAATCACGAAATGTTTAAGTTTAATAAAGATAAACTTGAAGAAAGATATCCTGATGTCGCAAAGCAGTTTGAAGGACAGGATATTTATTTCTCACCTGATGCTAAAATGAGTCTTTTTACCATTAAGGAAAACGATAATGGCGAAAAAGTTGTAGGTTCTGTATTCTATGACCTTGAACAGTTCAGAGAAAAAATCGGTGTTAGAAATTTCGGTCTTAATAAGGCTGATGGTATGCTTGAACCTGTTAGCGAGAAAGAAGTTAATGAAATTTGCAGACGAGGTTGGAATACAAGGTTTAAAGAAAGAGATGAAATAACCGATAAGCAAATAATCAAAAGAGAAATGGAAGCAAAGGTTTCTGAGGCTAAATTACAGGAAGTAAGCGATTTTCTTAAACAGAATATGCCGGCAGGTACTAATATAACCATTAATAAAAATTTATCTATGGTTTATGTTGAAAATCCTGAATTACCGGATGCACGACTTGCTATAATGATGTGTACTGACAGACATGGCGTTGAACGTATTTCTTCTATTCGTCTTGTGGATCAGGAAAACTTTAAGGATTTTAATCTTGAAGAAATGACAAAATCAGACAAGATGAATTTTATTGATAATGCAAAAGCATTGGCTTATGTTGGTAGTTCTTTGCAGGACGGTGGCAAGGTTGAAACGGTTGATTCAAAGACCGGTGTATATACTATGCAGGATACTCTTGTTATGAATGATTCGTTAGAAGGTTCTGCTAAGGATATGGTTTCAGAATTGGCTGTATATGTTAAACAGGCTTCTATGGATATGAGTATTGTCAATGAAGTCGTTGAAGAACGTCAGGACGATAAGGAATACGCTGAAGAACAGCAGAATGATGAAAAAGAAGCCGAAAATGACAGAGAAGAAAAATTTTAATGTACTCAGGGGGATTTATTTCCCCCTGATTTATGAGGTAAATAAAGATGAATTATGCTGAATTATTAGAAAGAAAAAATAACTATGTCGGTTTAGCCGAGAATTATGCGAATGAAATAAAGGTGGCTTATCGTTGCCTTGAAAAAGAAATTAATCGTGCTATGAATAGCGGTAATAAGGTACGTTTTGTAGTTGATTTTGATACAGACGGTATCTGTTCTGCTTTAATTGCTCATACAATGTATCCTAAGGCAGATATTGTTGTTACAAACAGATTTGACGGTTACGGTATTCCTGATAATCTTCAGATGGATTCAGGTGACTTATTTGTATTCTTAGATATGGGTTCAAATGACTTTGACCGATTATATGAAATAAGTCAGGTAACAGGTAAAATTCCGTTTGTAATTGACCATCACGAAATTGATAAGGATATGGTAGACGAGTACGACAGACTTCTTAATTTTAGCGAAGAAACTATCGACTTTACACATACCCTTAACTTCGCCGGAAAAGAAAATCATCCCGATTATTGCACAACCGGGCTTATGTATAAATTGCTTGAAGAATATATGAAAGATGAAAATCATAAAGATTCTTTAAGCGAAATGGAAATCAATACAGCAAAGATTTATGCTTGTATTGGCACAATAGGTGATTATGTGTCGGTTAATAATCCTTATGACGATAATCGTTTTATTATTGAAGAAGGTATTAAAACACTTAAAAATGCAACAATGGAAAATATCCATATAGCACTTTATTATTATCTCGATCAGGTATGTGATATTATGGATTATGACCATATAACTACCAGAGATTTTACTCATAACGTAGTATCAACCATAAATGCTACGGGACGTATTAAGGATGCCGGTGCTGAGAAGGTATTTAACCTTTTGGCTTCGCCTAATCAGTATTATGCAGACCATCCTGAAACATTTGAACAGTTGGACGAATTAAAGGCTATAAATGATATGAAAAAGACCTTTGTTCGTGACGTTATGGAAAAGCCTGAATTAACTGAGGCTATTGAGAAAAACAAGGATAAGAATATCTTTGTTTATGTTGATACAGATATGCAACAGGGTGTTACCAGAATCGTAAGCAACCAGTTGGCTGATAAAATGAAAAAGCCTGTAATCGTATTCACTCAGGATAGAAAAGATCCTGATAAGTTAGTTGGTTCTGGTACTAACTATAAGGGTTATCCTAACTTTTATGAAATGGCTGAAATCAAGGAACTCGATTCATTCGGCGGTCATCCCAATGTAGCCGGTATGTCGGTTAAGAAGGATAAAATTGATACCTGTATTAAGATTTGGGAAAATAAGTATAAGGACGTAGTACCCGAAAAGGTTGAAGAAGAATATCTGGAAGTTAATTCGGACTTTACGATTGACGATTTTATGAAACTCGAACCTTTCGGAACAGATTTTCCTTTACCTAAGATTCAGTTTAAGGACGTTGTTTTAGGTAAATGTGATTTAATATCACCAAGAAACCCTAATCCTTGTTGGAAAAAGACAACTCTTGACGGATTTAATATAAAAACCTTCAGTTTTGGTGAAGAAATGGAACAGGGAAAGCGTTGTACTCTTGAAGGTGAGTTATCCATTAATCATTTTGCCGGTAAAGAAACTCTGGAAGTCACAATGACCGGATTTGAGGATTTAGAGAAGGACTTAACTCGAAATAATTAAATTCAAAGATTTTTTAGAGAGTATATGTTACAATTATAGCAGGTTATTAAAATTAACCTGCTATTTTATTATAAATAAAACGAGGTATTTATATGGATCATACAATAGACCAGTACAAAATAAAGGATAATCCAAGCGACAGAATCAGGCTGATACATACTTTAAGGTTTAATTTTTCTAAAAAATTAAATGACGTAGAAACTACTGTTAATGCTGAGATAATTAAGTTGGCTTTAAAGGGCTGTAAGATTGTGTCTGTTCAGAGTAAACAGGTAGGATTAAATCCTATATATCTGTTTTATGAGATTATTTATGAACCCGGTGAAGATTATACAAAAAAATTATTAGAGGTGACGAATGACAACATTTCAGTATAAACACGAAGAAATTGTTCAAAAGATTGCTGAATCTGATGAAGAATTTTTATCCGAACTGATTCGTCATCTTCAGGTAGTTCAGATACATTATATATGTAAAACCAGTAATATGCTCACTAAAGAAGATTTTGACGAGATATCAGAAGATGTTATGTGTTCGGTATTAAAAGACTTTGCAAAAACAGATATAAATTTACCTTTTGAATCATTTCTTAAACTGGTATATAAGCGACATACGGTTGATTATATAAGTAAGAAAACAGGTATATCAAGACTTTATTACAGGACTATAAAGACTGTAAAGGAACTGTCGGAACAATATAATATACCTATAAATAAAGATAATTATTATAAGTTTCACAGATTATCCGGTATTAAAATTCAGACCATTGAAAAAGCATTACAGAGCGAAAATTTAATGCCCGGATTAAAGTATTTGGGTAATTAACCGATAAATTATACAAAATATAGTGTAATTAAATAAAAAATGCACTAATTTTGTTGACATAATGGATTATTTTCAGTATAATACTATTGAAATGAAAATATCATACCCATTGAGTTACGCCAATCTGCCTGAAAAACCGCCCTGCCAAAGCGGTTTTTTATTTTGAAATTTCAGAGAAAAAGAAAAAAACGTATTGTAAATAATAAGCAATACGTTTTTCTGTTTTATTATATTTGATTTATATTTTAAAACAATAATATTACAGGCTGATAATAATTTAAAATACGGTTATCTTTAAGGTCAATTTTTTGCTTACAGTCAATGAATACATAATCGTCTCTTTTTAATGTATTTTCAAAATACATTCGGTGAGCCGAACTCCATATAACTTTATAGTGTAAATCCACTAAATCTTCGATCCATTCGATAAGCCGATCCATAGTATATACTTCAACAAATTTAATTTCGCAAATTCGTCCCATGAATTCTTCGTACCGAATGTCCTTTACTTTTAATTTACCCATAGGACTTGTCCTTTCTTATTTTTGCTTTAAAAACTCAATATATCTAAGCAGTTCTTCCTTTTTTTCGTATGATAAATTTTTGGTTGCTTTATCAACTTCAATGAGGAAAGTATCACCTGAAGAAGTTTTTACCATATAATCGTATTTTACAGATTCGTCATATATGGTAAATTTAAGCATTTTCTGCCATAAGGCTTTTCCTATGGTCAAGTCTAATAAATTGCTGACTTCTTCTT
>JAEEGL014385735.1_pt1 | contig 10997 bp, 10 predicted proteins | sample 9134231 | NCBI WGS metagenome assembly JAEEGL01 (sample SAMN16246548, study PRJNA631951) | gut metagenome | biome: gut microbiome; feature: rumen; material: fiber-attached | host: Bos | place: Iran: Karaj | collected 2018-10 | reverse complement strand
TCATATTTTAACATTTTTTTTCAAAAAAAACAATAAAATAACAAAACATAAAAGAAAAAAGCCATGCTTTTTCATGGCTTTTTTATAATTTTTCTCCACAGTGTGTGCAATGCTTTTTGCCTGCATCTGTTTCTTTTTCACAGTATGGACATTTGATTGTTGATGCTAAGTGATTTCCACAAACGCCACAAAAATCATCATTTTCAGCGATTGCTGCTCCACATTTTGGGCATTTTTTCATATTGACTGTTCCATTGAATTGGTTGATTTCAGCAATGTTTCCAAACTTTGCCTTAATGCTCCCACCAGTCCAAACCATAATGATTCCCAAAACAATTCCAATAAGCCCAATCATGATGAGAATAACTCCAAACACAAATTTCATCACTATTTTAAAAACTTCCAAAGAAGCCGCTATATCCATTGCCCCACTAACAATCAGAACAACTCCTCCAGCAAAAAATCCCACTGCCAAAATGAGTATGATAACACTCAAAGCAATTAACTGTCTTTTTCCTTTTTGTATAATATTCATAATATTTCTCCTTTATTTATATACTTGAAATCCACGCAATAAGTGCAATAATCAAAACAACACCAAAAATTGTGAACAAAACTTTTAAAACGCTTACTGGAAGTTTTCCTCCAATCTTTCCACTTTGACCATTCATCACAACGTTATATTTTTTCTTTCTATACTCAAAATTCATTTGATATATTGGAACAACATAATATTGATATTTTTGTTCTAAAAAATCGCACTTTAGGTGAAACTCTTTAACATAGTCATATGTGTAGCCCGACAAAATTTCTTGTTTAACTTTTTGTTCCATTTCTTTTAGTGCTTGATTTAAACAAACAGTGAATGCGTCTTCATAGTGCTCAACAACATAGCCAAGAACAAAACCTTCCGAAAAAGAGTAAGCTCCGCCCAAATCATATGGCAAAATCTTTTTTAGTGATTGCTGAGTTATTTTGCTGCTGTTTTCGATTAAAACATTTCTTTGCCTTGAATTGTGAACACCTTTTATTTGAAAAAACTCATCTTCGTTGTTTTCATTTCTTCTTTTCAAAATTCCATTGTATGTTCCCTTCACGTTTGCGTCAAATGCAAAAGAGGGAATATATGTTCCTTTTATGCTTTCTGGCTTCACATTTTTTTTGCAACTATTTGGAACATAAAATTTTCGCTTTAACTGAAATTTCAGTCTTCTTTCTGCCTCAGTTTCATTGAAAGCAAACGGAATGATGCTGTCTGGAACAATATCTGGAAGCACATCTATATCTGACACATATGATGATGAACAATATGGGCAAATTCCAGAAAATTCTAGTTTATTTAGTATTATTTCAGCCCCACAAGTTTGGCATCGCATCATTTTGCTTTCTTTAATCCACCCTTCTCGCTTTCCTTCCCTAACTTCATTTATGCTGTGTTTTGTGTTTGTTTGTGTTTTTTCAATAATTGCAATTTTTTCACAACTTGGACATTTTAGGTTTTGCGACACTGGATCAAACTTTAGAGTGCTTCCGCACCCAGAACACTTAAAAGAAATGCCCTTAAGTTCTTTCTTATTATCCATTATTTACCTTTTCTCCACATTCTGGGCAGAATTTTGCATTTTTCCTAAGTTCAGTTCCGCATTTTGAGCAAGTGGCGATCATTGACTGGCCACATTCTGGGCAGAACTTGTCACCACTTGAAAGTGCTGCTCCGCATTTTGGACAAGAAAGAAATTGCTTTTCTCCACATTCTGGGCAGAATTTTGCTCCAGCACGCAATTTGGCCCCACACTTTGTGCATGTGTTTTGTTTTTCTCTTGGTTTGTTTTCTGTTGCTAGAGCCCCTGCAAAGGTTTGCCCCATGGAAACTCCTGCTCCAAGACCAACTCCAAGCCCAGCCAAATTGCCACCACTTTCGTTTTGTGCGGCATCTCTTAAAGCTTGAGCTGCTTGATATTGTGTGAATGTTCCCATTTTGTCTTCCATAACACCAAGTTTTGTTCTCTCGTCCATTGCTTTTTCAACTGCTTCTGGAACAGAAATGTTTTCAACAACAATTCCGGTCATCTTTAAACCCAAAGCCTTGAACTCTTTTTGTGTGCATTTTTGAATTTGAGCAGAAAACTCTTTGTAACTTGCTGCCAAATCTAGTGCAGAAATCTTGCTTTCGGCAACTGCATCACTCATTCCTTGAACAATGAGTGATTTTAGTTGAGTGTTCACATCATCAACATAGAAAACTTCATTGCTGCCAAAAACCTCTTCCATAAACTTTCTTGCATCTTCAACTTTGAAACTGTATGTTCCATATGCTCGAATTCTTATGTTTCCAAAATCGGCATCTCTCATAATAACTGGATTTTGCGTTCCCCATCTCTGTCCAACAAATTGTTTTGTGCTAACATAATAAACTTCTGCCTTAATCCTTGAGTTAAAACCTGTTGGCAATGACAAAATTTTTGTCAAGAAAGGAATGTTTTCTGTTGCCAAAGTGTAGGTCCCCGGGCCAAAAACATCGGCAATTTCTCCCTTGTGAATAAATAGTGCCACTTGCCCTGGACGGACAACCAAGCTTGAACTATTCATAATTTCATCGCGATCAGTTAGAGGGAAACGATAAACCAAAGTGTTTTTTGAATCATCTTTCCACTCAATAACTTTCATTAATTGTCTTTTAACTTTTCCAAACAATCCCATTGATTATACCACCTTTTTGTTTATATAGTTTATATTATCATTTTTGAAATGGACATGTCAATAAAAAAACATATCTTGCAACTTTTTATGTTCTTTACTTCATTTTAGTTGTTTTTAAAATATTTATTTGTTATTATATTTTATAATAAGGAGAAAAAAATGTTAGTTAAAGAAGGACACAAAGGTTCATATTTATTGTGGGGAGTTGTTCAAATTGTTTTGTCGGTTGTGCTTATTGCACTAACTGTTCCTTTCATGCTCTCATCTGTTGGAATAGACACATCAGTTTGGCTTGAACTCACAACAAAAATTAGAGATTGGGTTGGAGGAAAATATATTTTTGGAGCAATACACGCAAGTTTTATTGTTTTGTTTGTTGTTATTGTTCTTTCCGTCTTTTTCAGAAGAAGTGGGGCTTCGCTTTTTGTTAAACTTTCAGGAGCCGCCGCAATTTTCACATTTGCGTGCAAAGGACTGGAAAGATTTTGCTTTGATGTTTTTGGAAAAGAAATAGACATTATGCCAATTTTCTCTGGCGGCCTTGTTTATCTCCTTCTTGCAGCCTCTGTTGTTTTGTTGATTCTTGGTTTTGTTTTCCAATTCACCGTTTCAAGAAACAACGAAAACAAAGCAAATGTTTTTCTATTCACAAAAAGCATTGTTTGGATTGTTTTGCTAACTGTTAATTTTGTTGTGCCAAGCATTTTAAACATTTCACCTTGGATTGCTGCAATTTTTGGATATACCACCGCTTTGCCATATTTCCTTTGCTGGTATTTTTTAATTATGGGAATTCTTCAACTTATTTCAAGCCCACAACTCATCAATCCGCAAGACTCAAAATTCAGCACAGGAACTCCACCAGCACCAAAAATGCCAATGGCGTTCTTGCCTGTTCAACCAGTAATGGTTGACCCATTCACTCCAGTTATGCCAACTAACCCTGCTCTTCAAGGAAGAAAACAAGGATTAGAATCCGAACTCGAACAAGAGACAAAAGAAAATGAAGAAAAAAATGAAATCGCTCAAAGCCTTCTTAGTGACAATCAAAACGAGGCAGAAACAAAAGAACCAGAAGAAATAACAACAGAACCAGAAACTGTTGAGCCTATTGAGGGCGACACAATCACACAAGGACTTGCTGAACCTGAAAGTGATGAAGAGTCTTTCATCTCCGCTCCAATTCAAAATGAGGAAGAAGAAAACACTGCATCAGAGCAAGAAACAGAACTTGAGGATATTAAACAAGAAGAACCTACTCAATCTTCACAGGAAGACACACAAATAGAGCCACAAGAGGCAACTGAAGAAAACAGTGAAAACGATTATTCCTCACCAACACAAGAAAGTGGAAATGTGGATAACTTTGAAGAACCCCCTCAAAGCGACTTTGTTGCAGAAAATGACACCGTTGTTCAAGGCCTTACTCCTCCAGAAGGGTTTGATGAAATTCAAACACTAGAGCAAGTTCGTGAGCAAAATGGAATAATGGAAATTCCAACTGAACCAAACAACACTCAAGATGAAACAACAGAGGCTCCAACTGAGCCTATTGAGGCCACAACAGAACCAGCGGAAACCATGGCAGAGCCTGTTGAAGAGCATGTTGAAACAGAAGAAACGCCTGTTGAACCTGAAGAAGTTCATGACGAACCTGAAGAAACACCAGACGAAACACCAATTGCTGAAACTCCTGTTGAGCCTATTGAAACTCCTGTTGAACCAATGGAGGCTCCTGTTCAAAATGTTGAAATGCCAGTTGTTGAACAACCAGTTGAAGAAATTATTGTGCCAGTTGCTGAAACTGTTAAAGAAACACCAAAACAAAAGCCAAAGCCAATGAGAAAAGCAAGAGCAGCAAAGCCAAAACAAGAACCTGTTCCTGTTGTTGAACCTGAGCCAGAGCCTGAGCCTATCGTTGAGCCAGAGCCTATTGTGGAACCTGAACCTATTGCAAAACCAGAACCTAAACCAAAAGCCACAAAACCAAGAACTGCCACAAAGACGAAACCTGCCGCAAAGCCAAAGGCTGAGCCAAAAATTGTGGAAGAAAAAGCAGAAAAGAAAGAAATGTCACAGGCAGAAAAACTCAGTGAAATCGATAAAATAATCAAAGTTATGTCTTCACCTCGTCAGACATCAAGAACAAGAAAAATAAGAAGAGATGTTGAAGATGATAACTAATGAATTCAAATAAGGAGAAATATGGTGGATAATAAAATACTAAATCACTATTTACAAGTTGGAATGTACACAAACTATGGACCATACAAGGAATACTTTAAATCACTGCCTGATGACCTATATGAACTTAGGGATTTGATTAACAATCAACATATTCACAAGATGAGTTTATATCGTAGTTTTAAAGGCGAAAACAACAACAAAAATAATTTAAGATATAAATGGACCAATTACCGTTGTTATGATGATGTTCTTTTAACAGCCCCAGCAATGACCGCTGAACTTTTTAGAAGAAATGGAAAAGATGAATTAACAACAGATATCACAGACCCAAACAAAAAACTTGTTATCACATGTAGATATGTTTCAGTTTGGTTTGCGTCTGTTTTGAAAGCAAAAGGGATTCCTTGCAGATGCAGAAGTGGATTTGCTCCATACCTTTATAATGACAAAATTGTTGATCATTGGATTGTTCAATATTATGACAAAAACTTTAATAAATGGATTAATGTTGATGCTCAGGCCAACCTAAAACATGCCGACTTTAACATAAGGAATTTCGATGATTCTAAATTTGTTTGGGCTGCAGATGCTTGGCTTAAAATGAGAAAAAACCAACTGGAAAACAAAGAACTCTATGTTAATGGAACAAGACATTTTGGCGATATGACATTTGCTTGGAGTTTGATGATGGATTTCCATGCATTATTTCATGATGAAATAAACTATGTCACAACACCAGTGTTTTTATATGATAAATATGATGACCTATACAAAATCAAAAAAAGTTCATTGGAAGAACTTGATAGACTTGCAAAACTTATGCAAAATGTTGATGAAAACTTTGATGAACTCAAAGAAATTTGGGAAAACAACAAAAAGTTAAGAAGCGTTGCAAGCGAATTAAATGCAGTTTTTCTGCATTTGGAACTAGACAAAAAAGATTTTTCATAGCAAAAACAAAAACTCTATCAGTCATGGTAGAGTTTTTTTGTTATCATATAAAAGATTGTTATCATATAAAACAATATGAGCTATTTTGAAAATTATGTTAAAAAACTAAAAGAATTAGAAAAATGTGGAGCCACTGTTTTTTGCATTGGCTATAGCCACTTGGGCAGACCAATTTTTTGTGTTAAAATTGGAAATGGCAACAAAAAAATTTTTATTCAAAGTGCAATTCATGCAAGAGAACACATAACTTGTGATTTAACAATAATGTTACTCAAAGATATGCTTTCATCTCCACCAAATGGCTCTTTGTTTGTTGTTCCCCTATCCAACCCCGATGGCGTATGCCTTGCAAAAAATGGGCTTAAAAGTGTTGATGATTCCAAAAAAGATGTGCTTATGTGCAAAAACATTATGCCCTTTTGCGATTGCCAAAAAAGTAAGCCACAACTGGTTCTCAATTCGATAAAGAAAATACTTTTGATAATGAACAAAAATTCAACCGATTTTTCGTTGTGGAAAGCAAACATTCGTGGCGTTGACTTAAATGTTAATTTTGATGCAAAATGGGGAAAAGGAAAACAAAATGTTTTCACACCAGGAAGCCAAAATTATGTTGGGCGTTTTCCAAACAGCGAAAGTGAAACAAAAGCGCTTTCATCTTTTGTTAGAGTTTTAAGGCCACACATGACAATCAGTTATCACAGCAAAGGTGAAGTGATTTTTTATGACTTCCACCAAAAAGGAAAGCAAAGGAAAAGAGACAAAACGCTAGCAAAAGAAATTGCAAAAATAACAGGCTACGCCATTAAAAACTCTCAAAATAGTGCTGGCGGATTCAAGGATTTTTGCATCGAAAAACTAAAAATTCCATCTCTTACAATTGAGGTTGGAAAAGAAACATTAAGTCACCCAATATCCAAAAAACATTTGCTGCACATCTATTCACAGAATAAAAAAGTTATAGAAAAATCGCTTGCTCTTTTAGATGAACATAAGCTATAATATATATAGGAGAAAAAATGGAAACAGAAGAACTTGAAAAGTTTATGAACCTTGCCATCTTGGAAGCAGAAAAAGCAAAAGAAATAGACGAAGTGCCTGTTGGCGCCATTGTTGTTAAAGACGGAAAAGTGATTGCAAAAGCTCACAACACAAAAAACCAATCAAAAAATGCTCTTCACCATGCCGAAATGATTGCAATAGAAAAAGCACAAAAAAAGTTAAATGATTGGCACCTTTATGATTGCACTTTGTTTGTGACGTTGGAACCTTGCCCAATGTGCGCTGGAGCGATTGTTAACGCAAGAATTGGCACAGTTGTTTTTGGAGCATTTGACCCAAAAGCAGGCTGTTTTGGCAGTGTTTTTGATTTTAGAAAAAAATTTAACCACACACCAAATCTGATAACCGGAATAAAAGAAAAAGAATGTGCAAGTTTGCTCACAAACTATTTCAAGTTGAAAAGGAGAAAAAATGGAGATTAAAGAACTTGAAACCGACCTATTTGATAGCGTTGAAACCTTAATTCAAAAAATAAGTTTAGAGCCCGTTGACAGTGACACATCAGTTATTATCCTAAAAATACATAACCCAGCGTTTCAAACTGAAGAAAAAAGTTTTAACCTAAATATTTTAGGCAAAAAAATGGTTGATTGGCTAAAACAAGCATTTTCTTCATGCCCAATAAAAGAAATTGAAACAGACATGAAAGCAGACATCATAAGCACCATAAAACCACATCTAACAGACAAAAAATGGACTGCTGTGTTTTATGCAGACACTCCCCTTTTGGAACGCAAAACTTTTTTAAACATTTTGGATTATGTTCAAGTGAAAAACATTGATGCACTAAAACTTGAAAGGGGTTACATCTTTAACACAGAGTTCTTGAAAAACGCAAGCCATGTGTTCTTTTCTGTTGAAGAGCAAAAGTTTGCTCCTGACAACTTTTTAACAGTTTTCAACATGGAGCAACTTGAACTTGCAACCAACATTTTGAAAAACAGAATTCTAACCTCACTTCAACAAAATGGAGTGCAAATTGTTGACAAAGCAACAACCTATGTGGACGGCGATGCAGAAATTGGAAAAAATGTTGTGATTTACCCTAACACCACAATTTTGGGGCCATGCGTTATTGCGGACCATGTTGTTTTGGGACCAAACTGCACGATTAAGAACTCGAAAATAGGAAAACAAAACACACTCACACACTGTTATATTGAAAACAGTGAAATAAAGGAAAAAACGGCAGTAAAGCCTTTTTCAAGCATTATAAATGGAGTTAAAAAATAATATGAAAATGATTTTTGGATTAGGAAATCCCGAGATGCAGTTTAATAACACCCCTCACAACATGGGTTTTTGGGTTGTGGACAAGTTAAATGAGGAACTTGGTGGAAAGTTTGGAAAAAAGAAAATGCAAGGTTTATGTTCTGAAGTTATTGTTGAAAACGAAAAAGTTTTGCTCATAAAACCTCAAACATACATGAATAGCAGCGGCGAATGCATAATAAAATATGTGAAAAAATTCAAGGTTCCACTTGAGAACATTTTGGTCATCTCTGATGATATAGACCTGCCTGCGGGAAGCGTTAGATTTAGAGAAAAAGGCAGTGCAGGAACGCATAATGGGCTGAAATCCGTTGTGTTTTCACTCAAAACAACAGAATTTCCTCGCCTTAGAATTGGGGTTGGGAAGCCTCCAGAACATATGGACCTTGCGGACTTTGTTTTGAGCAAATTAAGCCCAGAAACAAGGGCTTTAATAGACTCCTCATATGATGAAATTAAGCAAAAAATATATGATTTTATTAAAGGCTAAAGTTTACTTTTGCCTTTTTTGTTTATAATTATATTATAAATTTTTAAAGTTTTAATTGATTTATTTTAAAAAATGATATATAATAAGTTAATCTTACTTGCATTGGAGGAATTATTTTTGATGAGTAAAGCACTAAGCAGAATGTTTTTTATGTTAATATTGATGCTATCTTTTGTTTTGGTTTTCAGTGGTTGCAGCCTGTGGACGCTAAACGAACAAAAAGTTGCAAATCAAAAAGCAGCAACAATTGATGACATAACAGTTACATATGATGACGTTTATAAAGCCTATTATAATTATGGAAACTATTATTTTGACAATCAAGGCGAAGCAACATATGACGGAATGAAAACAACAGCCACACAACTTATTAACAGAAAAGTGCTCGTGAAAGCACTGAAAGACAAAGATAGCAAATATTACACCCAACTCACTCAAGCACAAATCAACGAAGTTTGGAACAACCTATACAAAGAAATAAACTCCGCTCTCGTTGACTATCAAAAAGCCATCATGGAAAAAGATGACAAAACAATAACAGAGCTTACAACCGGTGAAGAAGAAGAAACATATGACCAAGACTATGAAAAGCCATATGAAAAGTATGAAAAGAAATATAAATATGAGCTTAACACACAAACAGGACAATTTGAGTTAACAAAAGTTCAACCTGAAGAAGAAATTGCAACAACATCAACCGATGTTTTCCAATTCACAGCAGAAGAACTTGCGGGAAAAACAATTGAAGAAAAACTTGCATCAATGACTTTGGATGAAATTGCCACAAGAGCAACAAACAACTTTAAAAACATTTTCTGGACACACAAAAACGACCTAGACAAAAATGCCAAAGGTGAACTTTATTGTGAACTTGCTTTCAACAAACTCATAAGTGTTTTGAAAAGCAATGAAAAAGACAAATCTTTGAATATGGAAGCAAAATATGTTTTCTATAGATATTTTGACAAAACATTTGAAGACCTTTATGACTCTGCCCTAATCACAGCTTTCCAAGAAAACTATGAAAAAACTCAAGTTTTCACAGAAGAAAATGTTTTAAGTGCTTTCAATAAACTTGCAGAAGGCCAAATTGAAACATATTCAAATGACTACAACAACTATTCCGCTTTTGTTTCAGCAATGAAATCAAGAAGCGAACCAATGCTTTATTTCAACAAAATTAATGAATGGTTCCAAGTTTCACACGTTCTACTAAAATATAGTGAAGATGATGTGACAGCACTTAAAAAACTTCAAGAAGACTTCAAGAACGGAAAAATCACAGAAGAATCTATTTATGAACAAAAAGTTAAAGACTACAAAAATAGCATAAAATTCACAGATAGGAAAGACGGAAATAAATACACTGCAAAACAAGTTCTTGAAATGATTCAAGATGCAATGGGAATTTCTGTTGATGGAACTGGACAAGTTAGTTACAACACAAGCATCACAGCAGAAGAAAGAGTTCAAATCTTTAATGACTTTATTTACAGATTCAACATGGACAACGGTGCAAACAACGCTCTTCTTGCCTACAGCATTCCAACCGACACCAAAAACGATGGAATGGTAACACCTTTTGCAAACGCATCAAGAGCACTTCACGATGCTGGAGTTGTTGGTTCAATTTCAGACCTTATTGAAATTGATGAAATTTTGGGTTACGATGACAACGACGGAAACAATCAAAAGCCATCATATAGTGGAATGCACATTGTTATTTATCTTGGTGAATATGAAACATTGAGCACAACAGGATCAGCAAGCGTTCAAGATTTGAATAACTACATTCTAAACCCACTCAACAACAATGAAACAAACAGTGAAACAATGCTTGATTATGTTATTGAAAAAATGACAAGTGATAACTTTAACTCATATCAATCTTCAGTTTTGCAATCACTTAAAGATGGCAAAGAAATTAAATATTATGATGGCGTTATCAAAGATTTGGTTAAAGCATTCAAATAATAAAAAGAGATGAGTTATCTCTTTTTTTTGTTTTTGCTATACATTTTTTTGAAAAACAATTATAATATTTTGTGGGAGAAAAAAATGAAAAATATTGATGAAAGGCTTAAGGCACTAAAAAACTCTGTTTTTCGAAACAGATTTCACCTAAGTTCAAAAGATATAATTTATATTCAAGAAAAAGGAATTGAAACCATTGAAAGGCACGCAAGAGAAATGCTTGAAAAAAGGCTCAAACCAAAAGTTATTCCAAACGACGGAAAACAAACGCCAATGAAAGGTCACCCTGTTTTTGTGGCACAACACGCAACAGCCACATGCTGCAGAGATTGCCTAAAAAAATGGCATAAAATTGAAAAAG
>JAEEGL013644772.1_pt1 | contig 10997 bp, 8 predicted proteins | sample 9134231 | NCBI WGS metagenome assembly JAEEGL01 (sample SAMN16246548, study PRJNA631951) | gut metagenome | biome: gut microbiome; feature: rumen; material: fiber-attached | host: Bos | place: Iran: Karaj | collected 2018-10 | reverse complement strand
CCGTTCCCTATGCCGCCGGCTTTTCTTTTGGAAAAGAGAACATTGAGATATTTAAGGAAGTCCCATCGCCGGATACAGAAGGCAATGGCTTTGTCTATGTGTCCGCTGCAGACCCGGAGGATGTGCCAGTATTTTTGGGACAGATGACCGGCAGGGACATTCTTGTTCTTGATGCAGACACACTTTTCACAGACGTAAAAAAAGCAAAGAACATATATTACAGCAGCATCTTTGCTCATGCGCTGGGAGGTCTTTTCCTCAGGGCAAGGCTGTCAGGGGAAATATTGGCTATCAGGCTTGAAAATCCTGATCCGGGACTTTGCCAGACCTTTTTTGATGTGATAAAGAGGTTCCTGCCCGGGAGGATTTCTTTTATCTATGGGCAAGACAGATTGCCAATTCAGTTTATTTCAACCAGATACGACATTTCTTCCATGGCCCTTCCCATGCCTGACGTTGAGGAGAGGGAGGCGATATGGAATCATTTTCTTTCAAAAGAGGGTCTTTCTCTCTCTGAAGATATTAGTATTTCGGACCTGGCGGATTGCTATGAGCTGTCATACTCCAGGATCAGTTATGCTGTGAAGGAGACTGCCAAAAAGGCCAGGTGGAAGGGGCTTTCTGCCATTGATACCTCAGAGCTTCGGGAGCAGCTTCGCCACATGGGTGAGGCGGGTCTCATGACTCTGGCGGTCTATATACCACCTGTCTATTCCATGGAGGATCTGCAGATTGAGGATATACAGAAGAGGGTTCTCTTAAATGCCTGCAATCGCTTCAGGATCAGAAACCGTGTGGAGAAGAAGTACGGCATCAGAAGAAGCGGCGCCTATGGAAACGGCGTTTCGGTCCTTTTGTGTGGTCCTCCCGGCACCGGAAAGACCATGGCGGCACAGGTTATCTCAAAGGAGCTGTCGCTCCCCCTTTACCGTGTTGATTTGTCGCAGATTATCTCTAAATATATCGGGGAGACCCAGAAGAACATCAGCGAGATATTTGAGCAGGCGAGAAAGACCAATGTGATCCTGTTCTTTGACGAGGCGGACGCACTCTTTGCCAGGAGAACCGATGTCTCGGATTCCAAGGACAAGTATGCCAATGCGGAGACGGCCTACCTTCTTCAGGAGGTTGAGGGGCATTCCGGTCTGACGATACTGGCAACCAATCTCATGGCCAATTTTGACACGGCATTTTTGAGGCGTCTTACATACGTAGTAAAGCTACAGAAGCCAGACGAACAAGTGCGGCTGGCACTGTGGAAGTCCACACTTCCTCAGAGCGTGGAGGTGTCTTCGGATATTGATTTTGAGTTTTTTGCAGAGCACTTTGATCTGTCAGGAAGCAATATCAAGTCTGTGCTTTACAATGCCATGTACATGGCAGCGGCCGAGAACAGACCACTGGATAACGGCGACATAGTCCGGTCGATCCGGCTGCGTCCCGAGAAGATGAATTCCATGAATGACCCTGCGGAATTTGGCAAATATGCGGGTTATCTGTTTTAAGAATCTATACAGACCAGCAAAGGTCGGAGTTGCCCGATACTTGCTGGTCTCTTTCGTGCTGGCGTCAGCTCTTTAGGAAAATTTTACCATATTTTAATAAAATATAGCCCATGATGCATTGATACCACTTGGCAATACACGGTATATTCTATATGGAAGTTTTTTTTATCGCACACACAAAGGAGATGCGACCTATGAAAATGTTTTATGGAAAGAACCAGTCGAGTAATGTTAAGGAAGCAGTCAGAGGCCTTTCTTCACCCAAACTCATTGTCTTTACCTGCAGTGAGGACGGATTTGACAAGGCGGTTGATGAGATTGAGCAGTTATATCCGGGTGTGCCCAGCATAGGATGTGTGGGAATGGGATATGATTCTACAATCCTTGAAAAGGGTGTCTCGGTAATGGCCTTTACTGAAGGCGTCACTGTGACCACAGGAATTCTGGAGGACGTATCCAGGATGCCTGCAAGACATATCAGCAGGCTCACAAAAGATATAGAAAAGGTAAGACCCGGAAAAGAGAATACGGCAATAATAGACTTCTGCACCGGAAACGATGCAGCTGTGCTGACCACTTTAAGGGGACTGGTGGACAGGTTTAATCTCCAGGTCATGGGAGCAACCGGTGATGCGGGAAAGGTATCCTGCAACGGTGAGATATACCACGACGGGATGACCTATGCCGTTATCCGCAACGAGGGCGGTAGGGTAAAGACATATAAGGAGAATATCTACGTTCCCAAGGACAACCGGCAGCTTATCGCATCAAGGACGGACAAGAGCAAATACTATCTGGGAGAGCTCAACGGCCGCTCTGCCAGGCAGGTTTATATGGATCTCACAGGGGTATCCACAGACAAGGAGATCATCAACCAGACCTTCAAGAATCCCCTGGGTAAGATGATAGGAAATGATGTCTGCATCATGTCCATAAAGGATGTATCAGGCTCCGGGCTCATCCTGTATCGCCAGGCAAATGACTCGGATATACTGACTCTTCTTGAAATGCGTGATCCCATGGAAGTTGCTCAGTCAACCGTTGACAGAATAAAGTCAGATTTCCACAAGATATCAGGAATCTATTCCGTCAACTGCATATTCCGTTATCTGGTTCTCAAGGAGAGGGGAGAGCTCAATACGTATCTGACAAAGATTGCATCTCTTGGAACCAGCTGCGGTCTGATAGGCTTTGGTGAGCACTACAATGCCCAGTTTGTTAACCAGACAATGACCTGTGTGGTATTTGAATAAAAAGGAGAGAAATCCATATGCTTACAGATCTATTTAAGAAAAAGAATGAAACTGAGATGGAGCAGCAGGCACAGGCAGTAAAGGCTTCTGATGACGGGGAGAAGCTTGAGTCTCTGGTTTACATTGCGGATTCAATAAAGAGCTTTCAGAAGGAGCTTGTCCAGAACGAGCTCAATTCCCTGACGGAGATCCATGACATGGGAGTTGCCGTCAACTCCGTAATGGAAAGCAATGCCCACCTCAGGGAGCAGATGGATGCCTTTAATGAAATGTTTGAGGCTGTTAATTCAAGTGCTTCCAAGTTTGAAGATGTAAAGATAAATATTTTAAACAGCGTTGAGAATGCGCAGAACAAGGTGGAAGAGCTCAAGACCAGTTCCAACGAGGTCCGCGCCAGCTTTGATGAGATGACCCAGGGGTTTGAGAACTTCAAGAGCGCTGTTGATCAGATATCAGACTACATGAAGAAGATCATCGGTATCGCCACCCAGACCAACCTTCTTGCCCTCAATGCTTCAATCGAGGCGGCAAGAGCAGGCGCTGCAGGAAAAGGCTTTGCCGTAGTTGCCACCGAGGTCCGTGAACTGGCTGATGAGATCAAGGTAATGATCAATCAGGTTAATGCCAGCATTGATGCAGCCGGGCAGGAGAGTGAGAAGCTGTCTGCCAGCATGTCAAACTCCATCGCAGCCATGGACAGGAGTCTTCGTGAGGTGGATGAGACCAAGGAAACCTTTGCTGAGATTATAGAGAGCGCCAATGGCGCTAATGCTGTTCAGGAGGAAATTGCAGATACTGCAGACACGGCTTCCAGTGAGCTCATTAAGATTGGAAACAGTTTCTCAGATATCAATGACAAGTACGATGCGCTGACAAGCCAGCTGGATAGGGTTAATGCCCTCGGCACCACAAAGAGCAGTGTGTTCGAGCACATCGACAACCTTATTTCCCAGATTCCTCCCATTGTGAAGGACAGATGAATGGGAACACGAGCCTTAGGGACGGGGTTAGCGGTTCATTTTATGAACCGCTAACCCCGTCCCTTGGGCTCATTTTTGCAGGAGGCTAAACATATGAAAAAAATTCGAGCATTACTTGTATCAGTCATTGCGATACTCTGTCTGACGGGGTGCATGAGGTTCAGCACAACCATCACTGTAAAACCTAACGGCAAGGTGGATGTGGAGATGCTGTATGCCGCCATGTCCATGTCGGACTACGGAATGGAAGAGAGTGAGCTTCTCTCGGAAGAGGAGAAGCAGGACATCATCGACAAAGGATGGGATGTGGAGGATTACTCAGAGGGTGAGTATCAGGGATACATCTTAAGCAGGAAGGATGTATCGTCAGAAGAGCTTTCCGATTCTCTAAAAGGGGCTCAGTCGGAGGAAACCGGCACCTTTAATGATATCTCTTTTGCCAAGGATGGACTTACATACAAGCTTGACTGGAAGGTGTTCGATGAGGAGACCGGTGCCCAGATGAAGGAGTACAAGAACTACTTCACCAGTTCCGGCGGATATATGAAGCTGATAGTCAAGCTTCCGATTAAGGCGACTGACAGCAATGCGACGACAGTTTCTGAGGACGGCAAGACCCTTGAATGGGATCTTATGGACCTTGGACCGGACCAGAATGTGCACCTTGAGTTCTCACTTATTAATGTAAAGCTGTTTGTGATTCTGGGGCTCATCGGTGCCATAATTGTTGCAGCAATCATCGTTGCAGTTACAATGTCATCCAGGAAAAAGAAAGCAGTGCAGCAGCCTATGGGCTACTATCAGCAGCCTGGAGTTCAGGACCCGATGCAGCAGGCACAGCAGAATCCGATGATGCAGCAGGGTGGACAATCGCAGTATATGCAGCAGAACGCAGTGCCACAGGATATTCCCCAGTCAATGCAGGGACAGTATGCGCCGCCACAGATGCAGCAGCCAGTACCTGAGCAGCCTGCAGCACCTCAGTCTTTAGCGGGCAATCTGGTGGCAGATGAGCTGACCAAGCTCAAGAAGCTTCTTGATGACGGTGTTATAACGCAAGAAGAATTTAACGCCCAGAAGACCAAGCTCCTGGGTGGCAGTGCAGACAATAACTAAAAAGATGAGCCTAAGGGACGGGGTTAGCGGTTCATAAAATGAACCGCTAACCCCGTCCCTTGGGCTCACCCCGTCTCTTGCACTCATTATTGCTCATACCATTTTTTGGCATCTTCTCTGAACTGTTTTAGTGATGGTTCATGGAGATAAATCATGTGACCTGATGGATAGTAGGTAAAGGAGAGATTTTTCCTTGTTTCTTTTTCAAGAGGTACATGATCATATATCCACTCAGCACTGAAAAACGGTGTTGCCAGGTCGTAATAACCACATAGAACCCAGATTTTCAGGTATTTGTTAGTGGACATAATAGTACTCACTGTACCTTTTTGATCAATTGTGCTGTTATCGAGGTTAAACGTCCAGTTACCATTTACAGAGAGGTTAATCGTCTTATAAGTACGTTCAGTCTTATAACCCAGCTCTTCAGAAATGTATTGATTAATTGCCGAGCTGAAGGAGGCATTAAGTGTTGAATCTGAGGGATCAATAAAATCATTAGCATTTTTTCCTATAAGCGGTCCTGTAAAACGACTGTCAAGACGCCCTGTCATCAGGTTTTTATCTGAAAGAACATTCATGCAAAAATCTTCAAGAAAAACTCTAAGATTACATTTTAGGATGTAGTCTTGATTGAGTCCGGTAAAACCTGCTATTTTAATTGCTATAGCTTTTTTCTCTGATTCGGATAAACGGTTACCTTTAAACAGAGCTGTTTGGTATTCTCCCTCTGCAAAAGACCGGGCTTCTTTAACAAATTCTGAAATGTCCATGGACTGATACTTTTCATCTAATAACTTGTGATAGTGAGCTGTTGCAGCATAAGATGGGAAAATAAGTACATAGGAAAGGTCACTTCCGGTTACTTCATTCATGACATAAAAATCGCTTAGATTTGAAATAAGTATAAGACCATTTAGTCCCATCTCATAATTTGTTGAAAGATAATCTGCAAGACCAACAGCACGCATCGTGCCATAGGATTCGCCTGCAAGATATTTAGGGGAGCCCCAGCGGTTATTCTGCGATGTGTATAGGCGGATGAATTCTCCAACTGAGCTTAGATCATTATTATAATTTGAGAAAAATGCCTCATCTACACCATCAGCTACATGAGAATATCCTGTGCCAACAGGATCGATAAAGACTAAATCCGTAATATCCAGAATAGAGTTTTCGTTGTCTGTAATATTCCCTTGCAAACGAGTGGGCTGCCCGTTTTCATCAAGCTCCACTCGTTTTGGACCAAGCATACCAAGATGTAGCCATTCTGAGGATGATCCCGGTCCGCCATTAAATGAGAAAGTTATAGGACGTTCAGCCATACTTTTGACATTATCCAGGGTGTAGGCTGTATAAAAAATGCTGCAGAGGTTTCCGTCCACAGTAACAGGCATCATGCCGGCAGTTATGGTGTAACTGATTTTCTTGTCTTCTATTGTGATCTGATGGTTTGTGGTTACAGGCTCAGGATCGCCCAGATCTGAAGAATTATTGATGGCATTTTCTTCATCCGGAGCTTCGTTCATGCCTAAACACACAGTGAGCATGCATATCATAATAAGTGACGCAATAAATCTTTTGATGATGGCGCTGGAAACAGATTTAATATTCATTGCCCATACCTCTTTTCTTGGTTCACTTTAAATTTCCATGTAGAAGTTAATACTAATTATACGATAAAGAACGGACTCCGTATTGATATGATCTGTAGTCCGTTCCTTAATTTATAAAAATTTAATATATTCGACTGAGCCTTAGGGACGGGGTTAGCGGTTCATTTTGCATAGACGTTTTACTGTTGCTGCGGAAATGTCCATAAGTCGAGCTATCTGGTTTACCGTTAGACCTTTTTTTCTTAGCGCTCGGACATATTCATTTCTTTTGACCTTCTCAAGAGCAGCTACATCCGATGTTGATGAAAGGTGAGTCAGGGATTTGAATATAACCAGGGCTTTTTCATCTGTAAAAAAATGATTTACCTCTCGATGATCATTTTTGAATAAGGAGTTATCGGGAGAATCAGCCTCTTTTGCAAAATAATGAAGTAAAGAATCTTTTGTGCCGGCGATGTTATAAGAGAATGACACATTTACCAAAGTGTTCTTTGCCCCGTAAAATGCGTTAAAACTACTCCAACGATACTCGGACGCATATTGACACATGTTTGCTTTGATGGGATTGTTGTGAATGTAGATAATTGCAGATAGAAAAGCTTTTTCACTTTCGATTGCTGAACTATAGAAACGATCTTGGAAAAGATGACCGCTGCGAGAGTATTTATTGTTGTACCAACGTACGAATCTGGTTCCAAGGCTTTGGAAGAAACTGGACAGTTTATCGCTTGGTACATAAAGCAACAGGTGTATATGATTGTTCATTAAGCAATAGGCATATATCTCAATATCATATTTCTTTTTGCAATCAGATAAAACAAACAGGAATTTTTGGTAATCAGAATCTTCTTCGAAGATGATGTGTTGATTAACCGAACGAAGTATGACATGATATATGCCAGTCGAACTCATGATTCTGGGTTTTCTTGGCATAATTCACTCCTATAAGATTAAGTATAGAATGTTACAATAATCAATTTTTGAATTATACCTTTTTCAATTGGAAATAACAATACTAATTTGAAAAATGAGCCCAAGGGACGGGGTTGGCGGTTCAGTTTATGAACCGCTAACCCCGTCCCTTGGGCTCATTAAAAAAGTTTGTCACTACCCCAAAATTTGATAAGACCACTGCGTATTATACATCATAAGAAAACCGGAGATTCCGCAAATGAAAGGAGAGGTTGTTATGATGTATAAGAGACTTGTTGCTATAGGATTGGCTGCCATGCTATTTTCCGGATCAGCTTTCACATCGATGGCTCACGGACCGGGTCACATGGGAATGGATGGCCCGGGACCGGGGGATATGGGCGGTGGACCCGGCGAGGAGAGAGACTTCGAGGACTTTGATGATGACTTCGATGAGGACTACGATGAGGACCTTGATGATGAGGACACCGATGATCAGGACGAGGATTCCGATGATGAGGGGCAGGATGATGAAGACGATTTTGACGATCATCAGTTCCAGGACCCGGGTGGACACTTCGGCCCCGGCGGCCAGGATATGACACCCCCCGAGAAGCCTGAGGGAGAAGAAAACATGACACCCCCCGAGAAGCCTGAGGGAGAAGAGAACATGACACCCCCAGAGAAACCTGAGGGAGAAGAAAACATGACACCCCCAGAGAAACCTGAGGGAGAAGAGAATATGACCCCTCCTGAGAAGCCCGAGGGAGAAGAGAACATGACCCCTCCTGAGAAGCCCGAGGGAGAAGAGAACATGACTCCTCCAGAGAAGCCCAAGGGAGATGAGAATATGACTCCACCCGAGAAGCCTGAGGGAGATGAGAATATGACTCCACCCGAGAAGCCTGAGGGAGATGAGAATATGACTCCTCCAGAGAAGCCCGAGGGAGAAGAAAACATGACCCCTCCAGAGAAGCCTGAGGGAGAAGAGACGATTCCCAAAAGCTTCACAAGAAGGGAATTCAGAAGGCGCTCCTTTATGGAACGCAGGGAGCAGAAGCTGATGCAAAAGACCGGTGATATAACTGACACGACTTCAGATTCGACGTCTGAAACAAGTGAGTCAGCTTCAGCTGACACCTCTTCTTCATCTTCTGCCACAGACAGCAGTGCAGATACATCAGCCCAGTCGTCATCAGAGGGCTGAATTGTGATAAGATAAATGCATGGAAAACCGTAAACTTGAAGAAAACTTAAAGGCTATCAGGGCGGGGAATGACAGCGCCGAAAAAGAGAAATTTCTCTCTGAGGAGTTTGAACACATTCTTCGCCTGACGGCCAGGATCTTAAAGAGAACCGTCACAAAGTCCGATGAGGAGTTCAGCATCGGACTTATGGCGGTGTCCGAGGCGCTGAACTCCTATGAAGAGAAAAGGGGAGACTTCTGGAACTATGCAGCGCTGGTGATGAAGAGCAGACTCCTTGACAATTACAGGGCATCTTCAAGATACGGTTCTGAACTCACGGTGTCGCCGGACGCCTTTGGAGGAGAAATTGATGACAGCGATGGGGCCCTTACGTCCATAAGCATACAGGTCAGGGAAAAGACTGCTGTATATGTGGACAACAGTCTGAGAGATGAGATAGAGGCCCTTGGGGATGAGCTGGCAGAGTATGGAATAGACCTGTTTGACCTTCCTGCAGTTGCACCAAAGTCAGAGAAGACCAGGACAAGCTGCAGGAAGCTTCTTAAAGCATTCTTTGATCCGCCGCCGCTTACGGATGACCTCAAAAGCAGCAAAAATCTTCAGGTTGCTGAGTTGGTAAGGCGCACCGGGGAAAAGAGAAAGCTTATCGAAAGGCACAGGAAATATCTTGTAGCTGCGATCCTTGCGAAGGCAGGAGATTACAGCGGGATAGGTACTTACATAGATTTGGGGAAAGAATGATATGAGAGCAGTGGTAATTGCCATAAAAGATAATAGGGCGGCAGTTGCAGCAGAGGGCGGCGACCTCAGATACATTACCGACAGGGGATATGTCATAGGGCAGATTCTTGAAATTGATGACGCTAAAGAGACCCCTGAAAAGATAAGGAAGCGCCATTTCAGCTTCGCCCGCTATACAAATATGATAGCAGCGGCAGCTGTCATGCTGATCTTCCTTGGGTCAGTGACAGCAAATGCGGCGGCAGTTTCAACCGTCACACTGGATGTAAATCCGTCTGTTTCTTACGAACTCAATGTATTTGACAGAGTTGTGGGTGTGACTGCAAATAATGAGGACGGGGCTGACCTTCTGGCTGAGATTTCCGGGGATGTGATGTTTAAAAAGCTGCCTGTTGCATTTCAGATAACACTGGACTCTATAAAGGACAGCGGGCTTTTAGCAACTGAAGAACTTTTGGTCACTACAAGTGTGGAAGCCCATAATTATCTTGGAATAAACAGGGAGGAAATAATAGTAAAAGAGCTGGAGAACACCGCTGATGTCTGGAATATGCGCCAGAGTGACTGTCAGGTGACTCTTCAGAACAGTTCAGAAGCTCTTTTGCCTGAAAGCGACAATAAGAATGATAACACCATGCCGGACGCGCAGGGTACTGATGGCATAGACAATATGAATGATGAGGGAAATGGGACAGAGAGCAATTATATAGAACCTTCAGATGAGCGGGATGCGCAGCCTGACCATTACGAGCCCGGAAAAGAGGCAGGAGACGGGCATGATCCGGGAGCTGACAGGCCATCAGAGGAACACTGGTCTGACAAGGAACCTGAGACCACAGGCGAAGACGGACACCATGATAATGATGATGACAGGGAAAATATGCCTGAAGATCAGGATAAACCTTCATCGAGAGAGAAGCATCAGGTGCCCCCTCCACCAGCTGCTCCGGAAGATAATTCATCTGATGACGAACATATCATGCCGCCTCCGGCTGATTTTGATGGACAGCATGATATGGAGGGACAAGGCAATATGCCGCCTACCGGCCAGGAAGATCCAGGTCACAGTCAGAAAGATCCTGTAAGCGGAGAAGGTGATAATATGATGCCGCCACCATCCCAGGCGGCTCCAGAGAATGATTCGTCCGATAATGACCATATGCCACCACCACCGCCACCTGAAACTTTGGAGGATCAGGGCGAACACAGCCAGACGACTCCTGAAATTGGTGGGGAAGGTGAACCTTCAGGGTCTTATAATGATTCCGGCGAACATGAAGGCAGTCAGCCACCGCCGCCTCCTCCAGAGCCCAGTCAGGATGCTGAGGGCAGCATAAGGGACCTTCCGGGACATGACGGTGGACAGTGACACGGTTTCGGCCACGGATAATTACAGAATACTACTTAAAAAACTTTAATTAGAACAAAATATATAGTATGATTAATGCAACATTAATTTGATAAAACAAGGGGTAGCATGTCCTTATGGAGTGCCACTCCTTTTCGCTGTTTGTATGCCGCATTGGCGGTGGATAAGTGGAGGAAGTCTAGTTGGATATTGAAAAGCAGAGAAGAGCCCCGATCTATGAGGCTTTGGAGAGATTCAGGAAGCAGAGGGTGGTGCCCTTTGATGTTCCGGGACACAAGAGGGGAAGAGGGAACCCGG
>JAEEGL012798536.1_pt1 | contig 10997 bp, 12 predicted proteins | sample 9134231 | NCBI WGS metagenome assembly JAEEGL01 (sample SAMN16246548, study PRJNA631951) | gut metagenome | biome: gut microbiome; feature: rumen; material: fiber-attached | host: Bos | place: Iran: Karaj | collected 2018-10 | reverse complement strand
TGGATAACATGAACCTATATCTGATTCGCCTTGGGGAGATCAGTCTCAAGGGAATGAACCGCAACTTCTTTGAAAAGAAGCTCAAGAACAACATCAAACTGAAAATCCATCCTCACAGAAGCCTCCTTACAAGGGAGAAAGGACGTTTCTATCTTTATGTTGAGAAGTCCTGTCCTGAGGAGATAGTCATAAGAACACTTCAGACAACCTTTGGCGTTGTTGGTTTCTCCAAGGCTCTTGTTTGCGAGAAGGACTGGCCAACAATGGTGCAGAATGCCAAGGCGCTGATTGAGAATGAGCCTTTCGCAGATGGCAAAGGAACATTCAAAGTCGAATGTCGCCGTGGTGACAAGAGCTTCTTCATGAACAGCTACCAGATCGAATCAGAACTTGGTGGTGTTGTCCTTGACCGTTATCCGGAGATGAAGGTCAAGGTGAAGAACCCTGAGAAAGAGCTCAGAGTTGAGGTTCGTGAGAAAGTCTACATGTACACCTCCCCCGTTCCCGGACCTGGCGGACTTCCTGTGGGAACTGCAGGCAAGGGTCTACTGCTGCTCTCTGGCGGAATTGACTCCCCTGTCGCCTTCTGGCGCATGGCAAAGCGTGGCCTGAAGCAGGACTGCCTCTACTTCCATGCCTATCCCTACACATCCGATATGGCTCTTCAGAAAGTCAAGGACCTTGCTAGGATTGTCGCCCCTTACAACCAGGGGACGAATCTGATAGTCGTAAATTTCACCGAATGTGAACTTTGGATAAAGGACCACTCAAAGGAGGAAGAGCATACGCTGATGATGCGGGCATGCATGATGAAGGTTGCAAACAGAATCGCAAAGGCCAGAGACTGCAAAGTCCTTGTAACCGGTGAGGCTCTTGGGCAGGTGGCATCCCAGACACTTGAGAGCATGTGCTTCACCAACAGCATGTCTGAGATCCCCGTGCTTAGGCCTCTTGTTGCAATGGACAAGGAGGAGATTATCTCAACTGCCCGCCAGATCGGAACATTCGAGACAAGCATACTCCCCTATGATGACTGCTGCGTCATCTTCAGCCCGAAGCATCCCCTTGTACGCCCTGAGGTTGACCAGGAGCAGAAGTCATTCTTGGACATGAACATCGATGAGGTTCTTGACCGCTGCGTCTCTGAAGCCCAGGAGTTTGAGATCAGCTACCATGTCTGAACGCCATCATGACCACAGGCCGAGAAACTTCGGCAGAGAGCATACCTTCCGAGCCTTTGTTGCAATTGACATCTCAACGGATGCAAAGCACGAGCTTTCACGTCTTGCGTCCTGGATGAAGAGCCAATGCCATGGCTCGTTTCCATCTTCTGACATGTATCACATGACAATCGCGTTTCTGGGTGACATAACAGACGTGCAGTCTGATGCGATGTGCAGGGTTCTGGAAGAGGTTGCTGAGAAATACAGACCTTTTGAGCTGAAACTATGCAGGCTTGGATACTTTGCGCAGCCTGAATCTGCCACTGTGTTCTGCTCAACCGAGAGGGACAACACCCTTCTTTCGCTTGCACAGGACGTCTACCGTGCGGCGTGGGATGTGAGAATCCCCTTTGACGACAAGCCGTTTCGTGCCCATATCACGCTCGGACGCCGTGTGGATCTGAGCACAATCCGCCTGAATTCAATAGAAGTTGAACACGTTCCGTTCACCGTTTCCGGCCTTACCTTATATAAGAGCACACTCCACCCTTGTGGACCTACTTATGAGGTTGTGAATCGGATTCAGTTCACAGCACAGAAAGAAGCGACGAGATGACCTCATCTATTGAGTTCTTCTGATCCTCGGAAAGCGGAAGCCCGTTGACATGCACCGTATCAAGCTCCTGAGTGAACATCAGTTTGAGCTTTGCAACATCTGCCTTCTCACCCTTTCTTCTGAGGTTTCCGACATAACCTGCCTTGACCAGGATTGAGAAAGAGGATGCAAGGTCCTCGCTCTTGAGTCTGAAGTCTATGGAGATCGTGTCATCATCCATGACAAGAAGAACAGAATCAATGTTTGAAAGGGACGCTTCTGTTATATCAAGCCCCAGATCAATCATCGTCCTTGGGTTTGACACATAGATGCCGACCTGTGATGAGGCAAGCTTTGCAGCATCCTCATCGGAGATGTGCTTCTCCCTGTCCTTCACGAATGTGCGATGGTAGTTCTCGACAACATCCGATGAGGAGAAAAGGATTATCCCCTTGGTTGGAATTGCAGCCTCAAGCCCGCTCTGGTTATCGACAAAGAACTTGAGCTTTGTCGATTCATCTTTGGACGAGCTGAAGGCAGAGCTCAAGGAAAGAGCGCTATTTATCAGCGATTTTGAGAAATCCCCTTCTATTGCCCCGTAGAAATCATATGTTGAAAAGTCGGAAACAACGGCGGATTCAGAAAGACCGTTGTCACTTAGGGCAAGAGATAGCCTAGTCATGCGGTCTTTGATGTAGTTGACTGCAGCATCGTCTGTGCTGATGAAGGAATCCACATCAAAGAGATCCGCATTGACGGTAATCACGAACTCACCATCCAGCCCAAGGCCCTGGAAGTACTGCTCATCTCCGTACGGCATCTTCGTCACACAGGAGCATAGAAGCAGCACAACAGCCAGGAGAACCAATGTCATTGACCGGATGGCGGTTCTATTCATGGATTCATTATACCTTGCTGACCTTGATCCTCACACCGAAATCGTTCTCTGGAACATCAAGATTCGGATCGAAGCTCGATGCCACAGAAAGGGTCTCGGACTCGATGAAGGACTTGAACTGCTCATAGGCAGCCTTAATCTCATCGTCTCCACCGATCACCAGATTGATTCTGTCGGAAACCTCGAAGCCGCTCTCCTTTCTGAGGGTCTGGATTGCGCGGATGATATCACGTGCAAGACCTTCATTGATGAGGTTCTGGTCGACCTCGGTATCGAATCCGACTGTGAGCTGACCTTCGTTGAGGACCTTGAGGTTCTCCTTCTCGTTTCTCTGGATAACAAGGTCATCTGCGGAAAGCTCAACCTTCTGGGCGTCACCAAACTCAACAGGCTCTTTGAATCCCTCGAGGATCTGCGCGATCTTTTCGGACCTCATCTGCTGGATCTTGGCAGCGACCTCCTTCATTGCCTTGCCTAAACGGGCTCCAAGGACCTTGAAGTTGGCCTTGGCGCTGTAGTCAACAAGATCGTTCTCATCGGAGTTGATCTCGACCTCCTTGACGTTGAGCTCCTCGGCGATGATGTCTGACATGCCGGAGAGGATCTTGCGGTCCTCCTCGTCCCTGTCAACCAAGAAGAGCTTCTTCAAAGGCTGTCTTGTCTTGAGGTTGTATGTGCTTCTGAGAGACCTTCCCATTACGATTGCCTTCATGGTCAGATCCATCATCTTCTCAAGGCCGTAGTCTCTGTGCCTCTTCTCATAGACAGGATAGTCGCAGAGATGGACACTTTCCGGGTCTCCAGGCTTTCTGAGGTTCTGGTAAATCTCCTCGGTGATGAATGGGATGATCGGGCATGCAAGCTTAACGAATGTCATGAGGACCTTGTACAAGGTGTTGTATGCCATCTTCTTGTCACCATCGTTCTCGCTCTTCCAGAATCTTCTTCTGCTGCGCCTGATGTACCAGTTGTTAAGCTTGTCCATGAAGGCGATAAGATAGCCGCAGGCTCTCTGGATATCATATGAGCCAAGGGCGTCATCCATGTTGTTCGTAAGCTCCTCCGTCACGGAGATCATCCAGCGGTCAAGCGGATTGATGAGCTTGTTGTATGGGGTGTCATCAGGCTCATAGCCGTCCAGGTTGGCATACTGGACAAAGAATGAGTATGAGTTCCAAAGCGGCAGAATCAGGCTCTTGAGCACATCCTTGACCATCTGGTCGGAGAACTTGAGGTCATCGGCATGAACTGCTGCGCTGTTCATAAGGGCAAAGCGAAGTGAATCGGCACCGAACTTCTCCACAAGGATCATCGGATCGGTGAAGTTCCCCTTGCTCTTTGACATCTTCTCGCCGTCCTCGGCAAGGATGATTCCGTTAGTGATGTTGTGAAGGAATGCAGGCTTGTCGAACAGTGCTGTTGCCATGATGGTCAGCGTATAGAACCAACCTCTTGTCTGGTCCAGACCTTCAGAGATGAAGTCCGCAGGGAATGTCTTGTTGAAGCGCTCAACGTTCTCAAACGGATAATGGAGCTGTCCATAAGGCATGCTTCCGCTTTCGAACCAGCAGTCAAGGACATCCGGAACCCTTCTCATGGTTCCCTTTCCGTCAGGGCTTGGCCATGTCAGCTCATCGACATAGTGCTTGTGAAGATCGGTGACCTTCTTTCCGCACTTGGCCTCAAGCTCGGCAATGGAGCCGATGACCTCCGTGTAATCCGAGCCGTCACATTTCCAGACAGGAATCGGGTTGCCCCAGAAGCGGTTTCTTGAGATTGCCCAGTCACGTGCTCCTTCAAGCCACTTTCCGAATCGGCCGTCACGCAGATGCTCCGGGACCCAAACAACCTTCTTGTTGTTGGCGACCATGCGGTCCTTGAACGCTGTGACCTTGACGAACCAGCAATCCATAGCCCTGTAGATCAGTGGGCTTCCGGTTCTCCAGCAGAAAGGATAGCTGTGCAGGTAGTTCTCACGCTTTACCAGCTTGCCCTCTTCCTTCAGTCTCTGGATGATCAGCTTGTCCGCATCCTTTACGAAGATGCCCTCATAGTCCTTGACCTCTGATGTGAATTTGCATTCATCGTCAATCGGGCAGATCACAGGAATGCCTGTACCTTTGAGAACGTTGTAGTCATCCTCACCGAAGCCAGGTGCGGTATGGACTATTCCGCAACCGTCCTCTGTTGTGACGTAGTCACCAAGAACCGTGACGAATGCGCCCTGGTCATAAAGGTCTGCAAAATAGTCAAACAGAGGCTCATATCTCATTCCGGCTAGATCCTTGCCCTTGTAATGCTCAAGAATCTCATAGCCGCTTTCGTCCTTGTAATAGGAGCCGAGCCTTGCCTTTCCGAGAATGTACTTGTCACCACTCTCCTTGTCCAGGATCTTCACATAATCGATATCCGGCCCCAAAGCCAGAGCGAGGTTTGACGGGAGTGTCCATGGGGTTGTGGTCCAAGCGAGGAAATAAGTGTCCTCTGAACCTCTGAGTCTGAACCTGACTGTGATTGCAGGATCTGTGACGTCCTTATAGCCGCCGAGGTTGACCTCCATGTTCGAAAGCGGACATCCAAGGCCAGGGCTGTAAGGCAAGATGTTGTAGCCTTTATAGATCAGCCCCTTGTCGTAAAGTGTCTTGAACACCCACCAGATGCTCTCCATGAAGCTGAGGTCCATGGTCTTGTAGCCATGCTCGAAATCGACCCAGCGTCCCATCCTTGTGATGGTGTTCTTCCAGTCGCTTGTGAAACGCAGAACTATGGAGCGGCACTCCTCGTTGTACTTTGCAACTCCGTAAGCCTGAATCTCCTTTGCACTTGAGATTCCAAGCTTCTTCTTCATCTCGTTCTCGACAGGAAGACCGTGACAGTCCCAACCCCAGTTTCTTACGACCCTGTGGCCCTTCATCGTCTGGTATCTTGGGACTATGTCCTTGATCGTACCCGGAACAAGGTGTCCGTAGTGCGGATGACCTGTCGCGAACGGAGGTCCGTCAAAGATTGTGTACTCGTTGTCTGCGGGACGCGATTCGATTGACTTCTTGAATATGTCATTTTCGTTCCAGAATGCAAGGATCTTCTCCTCCATCTTCGGGAAATCCTGTCTAGGATCTACGCTTCTGAACATCGCTAAAACTCCATAGTTTTGATATATCTTGGATATATTAATGTTTTTCACCAATAGTCTCAAGGGTGCATAACACTTGGCTAGAGCCTTGCGAAGAAATATAATGGCATTGATGAGAAGCTATCCGATACCCGACAAGATCAAGCAGTTCGCCTCGATATTCAACGAAAACGGATTCTGCCTCTACATCGTCGGCGGTGCGGTGCGCGACTACCTGCTTGGAATCCCAAACAGTGACTACGACTTCTGCACAGACGCCCTACCCGAACAGGTCATCTCCATCTTTCGCAAGGTCATACCAACCGGGATAAAACATGGCACCGTGACAGTCATGTTCAAGAACGAGTCCTTTGAAGTCACCACCTTCCGCACCGAAGGCAGCTACTCCGACCAACGTCATCCTGACAGTGTGAAGTTCGTTCGCAACCTTGAGGAGGACCTGTCAAGACGGGACTTCACAATCAATGCCTTTGCGGCGAACTGCATGGACGGTCAGATAGTGGACCTCTTCAATGGGATGGACGATCTGAACAACCACATCGTGAGGGCTATCGGAAATGCGCAGGAGCGCTTTGAAGAGGATGCTCTTAGGATGATGCGCCTTGCCAGGTTCTGCGCCAAGCTCGAGTTCTTATGCGAGGACAATACATTTCTTGCCGCCGCAAAGCTTTGCGAGAACATCAGATACGTGTCTCAGGAAAGAATCTTCGATGAGCTATCAAAGACTCTCATGGCGAAAAGGCCTACAATCGGCCTAAGGCTCTTGGAGCAGACAGGACTTCTTTCGCAGATCCTTCCCGAAGTTCAGAAGTGCAAAGAGATTCCTCAGACGAAGGTCGGGTCCTCGGATGTCCTTGAGCACACCTACAACTGCGTTGATGCCGCAGCCTCGTTCGGTTACTCTCTGACAATCAGGCTTGCCGCCCTGCTCCATGACATCGGCAAGGTAAGCACAATGAAGCTGAACCAATATGGCTTCATGCGCTTCTACGGACATGACGTCAAATCCGCAGAACTTGCAAGAGAAGTCATGAGAAGGCTCAAGTGTTCAAACAAACTCACCGACGATGTCTGCATCATAATTGCAAACCACATGGTGAGATACTCTGATAACTGGACAGATGGTGCCGTAAAGCGTTTCATCTGCCGTGTCGGCAAAGACAACATCAACAATCTCTTTGAGCTTCAGTGGTGTGACCAGATCGCATCTGAGGGGAAAGCCAAAGTTGAGGAATATGACCCGCTCATCAGACGCATACAGATACTTGAGAACCAGCCGATGACCATAAAGGACCTTGCAGTTACAGGTGAGGACCTTGCATCTATTGGAATTCCCAAATCCAAGGAGATGGGGACGATTCTTTCACAGCTTCTGGAGATGGTTATCGACTATCCGACTTTGAACCACAAGGATGCGCTTCTGGATCAGGCAAGAAGGCTCCACCAAATCAGAGAAGCCCAAGCTCCTTCAGAGCAAGCTTAGCGACATTCTGCTCTGCATCCTTCTTGTTGTGGCCCTTCTCAGGCCCGAAAGTCTTTCCCTTAAATGATACGGAATATGAGAAAGTCTGGTCATGCTCTGGCCCTTCAGAACCTATAAGTGTATACACAGGAACGATTTTGTATCTCTTTTGGACATATTCCTGAAGTGCTGTCTTATAATCTTTCATGTAGTTGTCGCTGACGACCTTCTCAATGATCGGCAGAATCTGCTTCAGCACAAACGCCTTGGCAACCTCAAAGCCCTTATCAAGGAAGATGGCTGCAAACAAAGCTTCTGTGCAGTCAGCAAGAATGGCCTTTTTCCTTCTTCCACCGGAGAGCTCTTCACCACGGCCGACTTTAAGATACTTGTCAAGGCCGAGGTTTGTAGCAACCTCAAAGAGTGCATCCTCGCTGACAACCAGGCTTCTGACACGGGTGCACTCCCCCTCGTCTCCATTGAGATTGTCATAGAGGTACTCGGAAACCACAACGGAAAGAACGCTGTCTCCCAGAAACTCAAGGCGCTCGTTATCGCTAATCTCATGGGAACGGACCTCATTGGCGAAAGAGGAATGAATAAATGCATTGTCCAAGAGCGAGATGTCATCGAATGACAGAGCGTTCTCAGACTGGAAAAACGAAAGCTCCCTCTTTCTGTCCTCAGAAAGAACGGGAGCTTTCATCACAATGGTTTTGCCCATCATCAGATCAGTGTTGCCAGATAGTCCACAACCTCACCGACGGTCTCGAAGGTTCTGCCCTTGTCATCCGGGATAGTGATGTCGAACTCCTCCTCGAATCCGCTGACCAGATCAAGGATATCCATGCTGTCTGCCTTGAGATCGTTCACAAAGGATGACTCTCTTGTGATTGAGTTCTCATCAACTGCCAGCTTGTCTGCGATGATTGCCTTAACTTTGTTGAAAACTTCGCTGTTGCTCATTGTCATTACTCCTCAGGATTGATTACCTGTACTCCCTTGTAGTATCCGCACTGAGGGCAGACACGATGAGGCAGAATGAGCTGACCGCACTTTGTGCACTTGCAGAGTGTCGGAGCCTGAAGTCTCATGTTGGATGCCTTGCGTGTTGCGGCCTTGGCTTTGGAAGTCTTATATTTCGGTGTTGCCATGATAGTACCTCTAATCAGATAAAATAACGAACATTGTGAGAATATAGTAAATAAGGGTTTAAGTCAACACATTAGCCTTGCTTTCACTTCTGTTGCCACGATTTGCGGTACAAACTGAGATATGTCAGCACCGAAGATCGCCATTTCCTTTATCATGGAACTTCGCAACATAGAAAGCTTCGGATCTGTGGGCATGAAGATTATCTCCAATGACGGAAGCATACGCTTGTAGACCAATGCCAACTCGAACTCATACTCGAAGTCGTTAAGGGCTCTGATGCCTCTTACGACAACTCCGATGTCATTCTTCTTTGCGTAGTCAACCGTTGCCCCATCCCATATGGAGACGACGACATTGCCCATGTCCTTCACAAGCTCTCTGAGCATAGCGCACCGCTCTTTGGCGGTGAACATCGTCTTCTTGGAGATGTTGTCTGCCACAACGACATGAAGACAGTCATAAAGCTTTGCGGCACGGGAAATTATGTCCATATGTCCCAATGTGGGAGGATCAAACGTTCCAGGGAACATCGCATATTTCGGATTCATATCTTTGTGCCCTCCACGTACTTCTTGAACGCATCATAGCTGTCTTTGGACTCATAGGGGATTCTGGTTTTGATTGTGTACTTCCCCTCTTCATCCTTTGTCAAAACAGCGAAGTTTCCATGACCGATGTAAGAGACGGTCTCATCATCTGACACCCTCTCCTGCTCCTTGATCTTTGCTATGACGCAGTCAAAGTGGCTGTAGCCTCCGTTTGCCTCGCTGATGGCATCGGCTATGGTCTCGATGGTCTTGCCGCAGATGCAGCAGATGGGATTCGGCTCGTTCACCTGAGGAACATCCAACTCATCAAAAGACATGTGTCTTCTGGTCTGCTGGGCGGAGTTCGCCTTCTCAGGTCTACCTTTCTTTCGTTTCTTTGAATCAGCCTTGCTGTCCATCATTCGTCTCCACAATAGTATTCGACTCTTCCATCTGTGACCGCTGCAACATCGAACCGGATTGAATGGAATCCCTCAACCTTATTGCTGGCCAGATAGTGACTTAAAGTCCTTCTCATCTTCATCAGCTTGCCTTTCGGAACCATGTGGGCTATCTCATCACCAGACCATCTTGGAGTGAGGCTTTTGACCTCAGTCACACACAGCACTCCATCCTTTTCAGAGATGATGTCAAGCTCTCCATAGGGACAGCGGAAGTTGCGCTCAAGAATCCTGTAGCCTTGGCTGGCAAGGTGTTCGCAAACAAGAGACTCGCATCTAGCACCCTTTTCCTTCGTCCCCACCAGGTTATCTCCACTAATGAAAAAACAGACGGACGCATGTGCTTCCGTCTGCTCTATGGTAATTATTGAACTCAGATGCCCTTGTGTCCGCGGATCTGCTCAGGAACCTTGGCGGCCTTACCGACCTTGTCTCTGAGATAGTAGAGCTTGGCTCTTCTGACGCGGCCTCTTCTGATGACCTCAACCTTCTCGACTCTCGGTGAGTGCAGCGGGAAGATTCTCTCGACTCCGACACCGTAGGAGATCTTTCTGACAACGAAAGTCCTTCTGATGCCTGAATTGTTCTTGGCAATGACAACGCCTTCGTACGGCTGAACTCTTTCAGTGTTTCCCTCAACGATCTTGAAGTAAACCTTGACTGTGTCGCCAATGTGGAAGTTCTCGGCGTCCTGCTTCATCTGTTCCTGTTCAATAGCCTTAATCAAGTCCATTTTCTAACCCCTTGGTCAATTTAATCTTTTCTAGTAATCTGCGGGTCTCTTCATCAAGAAGAGCGTTCTCCAGCAGTTCGGGCCTGTTGGACAAAGTCTTTTCAAGCCTCTTTTGCAGCCTCCACTTCTCTATATTGGCGTGATGGCCTGACAATAGTATATCAGGAACCGACATTCCGCAATAGGTCTCCGGCCTGGTGTATTGTGGGTATTCCAATAGCGGACCGGTGAAGCTCTCCTCCTCTAGGGAGGAATCTGTGATAACCCCATCTATCAGCCTGTAGACGGCATCTATTATCACCAGGGTGGCTACTTCCCCTGACGAGATAACGTAGTCTCCGATGCAGATCTCATCATCCACATAACGGTCGATTATCCGCTGGTCAATACCTTCGTAGTGGCCGCAGATGAAGACCAGGTTCGGCTCCCGGCTAAGTTGCCTTGCATAGTCCTGCGTCAACCGCTTGCCTGATGGAGATGCGTAGATGACCCGCTTCTCCATGGCATCAATGCGATCCAGAGCTTTGAAGAGCGGTTCGGGTTTGATGACCATGCCCGCACCCCCACCAAAGGGTGAATCGTCACACTTGTGGTGCCTGTCTTCGGCATATTGTCTCCAGTCAATTATGTTGTAGGAGACAAGGTTCGCCTTGACGGCCCTCGCCATGATTGAATTCGTGAAGAATCCGCTTACCATCTCAGGAAACAGCGTCAGAATGTCAATGTTCAATCCAACAGCTCCAACCTGAGAAGCCTAATGGTCCCCTTCTCGACATCCACATCATCAATGAAGACCCCTTTGAGATAAGGGACCAGATGCAGTCTGTCGTTGCGTGACGTCTTCACCTCAAGCAGAAGAGCCTGGGCTCC
>JAEEGL012209204.1_pt1 | contig 10997 bp, 2 predicted proteins | sample 9134231 | NCBI WGS metagenome assembly JAEEGL01 (sample SAMN16246548, study PRJNA631951) | gut metagenome | biome: gut microbiome; feature: rumen; material: fiber-attached | host: Bos | place: Iran: Karaj | collected 2018-10 | reverse complement strand
CGACCACACCGTCGGCGACGAGCTGAGCCGCATTGTGCCTGGCGAGAGCGGCGGTGGGCGAGGCTTCCGGTCGCGCCGCAATCCGCTCACGCACATCCTCACGCGCGCCGTCGGCACCGAGCTGAACGTGCGTCCCGACCGCCGCGACCTCACTTTCCAGCGCGGCGACAGATTCCTCCTCTGCACCGATGGCGTACACGACATGCTCTCCGACTCGGACATATCCTCGCTCATGGCCGGCCGCGGCGGACCCGAGGCCATAGTTCAGCGCTTTGCGGAGTCGATCCGCGCCGCCGGCGCGGCGGACAACTTCACGCTCGTGTTCGTGGCGGTGGAATGATTGATGTGCGATCTCCGCCGTCGAACGCGCAAACTGTGCGTTCTACTACGCCTCGTAGAACGGGCTGCCAGCCCGTACAAGACTTGATAATATGAATTTGTGAATTTGACATTTTCGCCCTTGCCGAGCGTGGGGCGTTTTGTTATAATTGCTGCGCTTCGATGAAAGGCGGATGGCACCGCCTTGAATTGGAGCGACAGATTACCCGCGTGGCAGGTAGGGTTGCGCATTTCGCGTGCCCCCGCCGCAGGAGGAACGAGCTTCGGTTCGTCCGTCCGCTGCGTTTGGGATTGCGTTGAGTGAAAGCCTGAGAACTGAAGCTCAAAGACGCATCGCAAGGGACTGCCCCTGAGTGGGTTTGCCTCCTTCGATGTTTCTTTGAAGGTTCTCTCAGGCACCTCACTCAGGGCATCGGAGGAGGTGTTGATTCCCCTGCGCCGAATTCGAAATCTGGTATGGTCGTGCGTCCCACCTTCGCCAACCGCCTACGCCGAGGCTACGGCGGTCTAGTGGCTACGGTGGGTAAACCCACGTGACCGAGGGCGGTCGCCCCGCGACCGCCGCAAGAGGGAAGGCCGATTTGAAACAAAACCGAAAGGAAAAGAAGTGAAGAGAACAGGAGTGATGATGTCGCTGACAGCAGTAGGTCTGGCAGTACAGACCTTTGCGGCCGTATCAGTCACAAACGTGACGTGCCGACAGCGCTACCCGTGGAACGGACTTGTGGATATCGACTATACGGTGGTGGCAGATGATCCAGATGCTGATGTTTATGTCATGGCGATTGGCAATGACCATGCAACTGGTTCCATGATGAGCATGCGAACTCTCTCTGGCGACGGTGCGGACTCTGCCGTCAAGCCAGGGCGCCATCGATTGACTTGGAATGCCAAGGTAGATGCTCCGCGCTTCCGCACACAGGATTTTGTTGTGCGGATGACCCCATTTGTAGGTGCTGCTCCCTACTTGGTTGTGGATCTCGCTAATGGACAAAACGGTGGTGATTTGCCGTTTCGGTATTCGACTCGTCCGCCTGATCTGTCCGATGACGCATGCCGCACAACCGAGATGTGGTTTCGTCTTGTTCCGGCTGGCACGTTCATAATGGGCGGTCAGCCCGATGAACTCGGCTACGACGAGTCTCGTGATAGACCAATTCAGGTGACGCTTACCGATCCGTTCTATATTGCCGTATTCGAATGTACCTATCGGCAATGGGAACTCGTCACTGGCACGAACGTTACGCATACAGGAGACGGACGCCCTATAAATACAATTTACAACTATCTGCGTGGAGCCGAATTGGGATCTCTTTGGCCTAAATCTGAACTGGTAGATGACGACTCCTTCCTTGGTGTGTTCCGTAGGCGTACGCATTTGCAGGCGGATCTGCCTACATCCGCACAGTGGGAATATGCCTGCCGCGCTGGAACCACTACGGCATTGAACAACGGGCACACAATAACGGATGAGAAAACCTGTCCGTATGTCAATGAAGTGGCTCGGTACGCCGGTACCGCTAATGATGGAAAGGGTGGTTTTGTCGGCCTTACCACCGTAGGACAATATAAGCCCAACAACTGGGGGATTTACGATATGCACGGCAATGCTCTAGAATGGTGCAGAGATTGGTACGGGATGCCGTCCGCGTCAGTCGTGACGAACCCGGTTGGTGGTGGGGCAAATCATCCACACCGTGTCTTGCGTAGCGGAATGTATTCTTATCGAGCTGTCAATATGCGTGCCTATCAACGCGATGGTGCTGGACCGGACGGATCTCAACGAAATGGAAATCAAATTAGATATGTAAGTGCCGGTTTCCGGCTCATGTTGAAATTGCCTGGTTCTATTGCCCGGTGAGAAGAAAGGGAAAACACTCATGAAACACATAGTCTTTTTTCTGACAGCGTTTTGTGCAGCATGGTTCGCGACTGCAGATGTCGGGGTTTCCAATGTTGTAGTCACGGTACAACAAAACGAGGGCATCGCAGAGATAACGTACGAAGTGGTTGCGGATGACCCCGACACTGATGTGTGGGTGATGTTTGAGGGATGGGATAGGGACAGAGGGCTTGCAATATTCCCCAGAACGCTCTCCGGCGATGCGACAACGGGGTCTGTGAAGCCAGGCGTACATACAACTTTCTGGCATGTTGCCACCGACAGACCAGGATTCCACTCTTCCGCCTTTGCGATCAAGGCGACTGCCGTGAAAGGTCTCGCCCCGTACCGTGTGCTAGATCTTTCTGGAGGGGTGTCTGCCGACGCTTTCCAAGTGACTGACGCCGCGACTGGACCATCCTTCGCGGATGATTCTCAATATACTACGAATCTTTGGATGCGACTTGTCCTGCCGGGGACATTCATGATTGGCAGTCCGTCCAACGAGTTGGGGCGGGTTGAGATGTGGGGTAGGGAAATACAACATCAGGTTACGCTCACAAAGCCGTACTACATTGGTGTCATTGAAACAACGCGCAAGCATTGGGCACTGGTGACAGGAACGCCGGTTGTTTCAACGTCCGACCTGCGTAAAGAGGAAACTGAAGAGACGTTACGCCTCCCTGAGGATGATGTATCGTATGATATGATACGCGGCGCTACACAGGGCGCGGGATGGCCTGCAAACCATAATGTTGACGCGGATTCCTTTCTAGGAATGCTTCGTGCAAAGACAGATCGACTCTATGACCTTCCTACTGATGCACAATGGGAGTATGCCTGCCGTGCAGGGACAACTACGGCGTTGAACAGTGGAAAGGAGATAACATCCACTAATCAGTGTCCGAATGCGGCTGAGGTGGGGCGTTATCTCGGCAATCGGAATGATGGACTATATCTAAATCATTATTGTGCGTTGGGTGGAAATTATCAGCCGAACAATTGGGGGCTTTATGACATGAATGGTAATACAGCAGAATGGTGCCTTGATTGGATTAGGGTTTATCCGACCTATGCGGAAGTTGATCCTAAGGGTGTTTCATCTGGTTCCCAGAGGGTTCTCAGAGGCTTTAATTACAGTAGTAATGCTTCGCGATTAAGATCTGCCAGTAGAACTGCGGAATCTTCAAATTATAGTTATGGGCGGGCGTTTGGTTTCCGCCTTGCAGAACATCTGAATGACACCGATGGATTTGCTTTCAGTTCTTCGTTGTCTCCAGATTTCAGTCTGGAATTACGTGACATGTCAGAAATTGACGCTTCGATTGGCGAATGTTCAGTCGCGGAAGCAGGATGGTTGACAGAGAATACGGTGTGGTCCAACGATGTTATTCATGTGGTTCGTGATTGGGTGACGGTACCAAGCGGGGTGACGCTGACGATTATTCCCGGTACCACTGTACGTTTCTGCGAAGACAGCGGTATATTGGTCAAGAGTGATGGTACACTGTCTGCATGTGGGATCGATACGAATCAGATCAACTTTGTTCCTTTTGCGGAGGGAGGGACATGGACTGTTTCCGTTGAGAATGGGGGACAGGTTGATGCAAATGAGTTTACGGGAGTGGAAGGTTTGACGAAGGGGAAAACGGCAGACATACGGATTGATTCCGGCTGCGGATCGGTGATGGTGCCTTGTGATTTCACCACACCGGACGGATGTGCGGCGGAAATCTCCTGGAGAACGGTGGAGGGAACGGCTAAGACGGGAGTGGACTTCACCGAGACCGTAGGATGTTCCACACAGGAATGGCCGCATACGATGTTTATAGCAGAAGTGCCTATCATTCTCTCATCAGAAATGAGACCTGAACGGGAATTCGAGGTTGAGTTTCGTTTGAAGGTTTCCGGCTTTGTCACCACCTGGCGGACTAAGATTACCATTTCTGACACTCCGCTAGTTAAGCGAAATGAGATCGCAATGGGGGATGTTGTCGAGTCCGAGGGGTGTTTCATAGATACATACAGCATCGGTGAGACGATTGTGCTAGATCAAGTGTTGCCGATTACATACGATACATCATGGGACGGGAGTTCCGTAGGGGTGAAGGTCACGGCTACAACGCCCAGTGGAACAACGAGTACGGTTGTAGAGAAACAAGGTTCTTCATTCGGCGATATGACTTGGACGCCTACTGCTGGATCGGGATGTTATACATTTACACATGAGACGGCTGGCGGCGTGTTAACGGCTAGGATCGCCGTATTAGAAGAAGGATACATACGTATCGGATCGCGCCGGTTGACCGAGACGGAGACTTGGTCGGCGGATAAAGTGTATGTTATCGATGGTGAATTTATAGTTGCGGATGGTGGACGGCTCGTAATCCCTGCCGGCACAGTAGTTAAATTTACTTCGGGCTCACGGCTTTCAATGGTGAATGGTGGTGTCTGCGAGGCAGCGGGCGTCACCTTCACGCATGTCAACGACGACGCCGTGGGTGGGGATACGCTGAACGATGGGGACGCAACCATGCCTATGGCCGGACAATATGATATCGTCGGAAACATCAGGGGAAATTCTGCTACTTCCTATCGTTATCGTGGACTGATTTGTGTGCAGGGAGAGATCAAGGCGGACACCATCTGGAATGCAGGACAGGTCTATTTCGTAATTAATAATGTAGTTGTGTCAAACGGCGTCACATTAACCATTGCGCCCGGCGCAATTGTCAAGATCGCTGATTCTAGATACATCTACGCTCGTCCTGAAGGTGTGATTGAGGCAATTGGTACACGAGCGCAGCCTATCGTATTTACTTCAGAGCATGACGATACATACGGAGGTGACACGAACGGCGACGGGGACAGAACGTTTCCGCAGCCGGGTGATTGGCAGAGAATCGATAACCGAGGCGGTACCATGCGCTTTAAAAACTGCAAGTTCCTATACGGCAGTAAGGGTGGCATGGGTGGAACGCTTCTCGCCCGAATTGGGCAGATAACGGTTGTGGATTCGGAGATCTCCCATTCGGCGTTCGATGCTATTGGTGTAGAGAAGGGCGGCGACGCATTCATCACCAACTGCGTTATTCGCGATGCGTTGGCGGCGTTCCGCCACTACAATACGAACGAGATTGTGAATTGTGTTGTGTACGACTGTGGTCGCATCACGCAGGGTGGTAACCACAAGTTCCGTAATTGCGTGTTTTCCGAGATCACCGATGTGTGGCAGAGTGGGCAACAGCCGAACAACTTCCGCAACTGCTGCTTCTGGAACAAGGGCGGGATGGAACTGATCGGTGATGTGGCCTGGCAGACGACCAACACGACGATTGTGACGCAGAGCGCATCTGTCTACCTCAACAAGAACGGCAACGTGTGGGGCGATCCGCTCTTCGCCGATCCCATGAACGGCGACTTCCGCATCCAGGAGGGTTCCGCGTGCGTGGACGCGGCGGACGGCGCGGTGTCGCCCGACACCGACCTTTACGGGCAGCCGCGTGTGACGCTGTTCGCCGATCCTTCGGGCATGGCCACGGCCGCCGGATGCGTACCGGATATCGGCGTGAGCGAACTGATGCCGCGCAACATGTCGGCGGACATCGACTTCGAGGCGCGCCGCGTGGTCGCGGCTGGACCTGTTGCCCCGGGCGACGAGATCACGGTCAAGTGGACGATCGGCAATCTTGGCGGACGCGATGTGGACGAGTCTTGGCGCGACACGATATCACTCGTTTCCGCTAACGGGCGTACGGTGACGCTAGGTGAAAAGGTCTCGTCCGCGCGCATCCCCGCCGGTGGTAGTGCCGTCTGCTCCGCTACGTTTACCGTCCCTGTGCTGGCGGAGGGATCATGGTATCCAAAGGTGCAGGTGAACACCTACCGCGACGTGTTCGAGGGTTCGCTTACGGACAACAATGCACTCACGGGAACAGACCCCGTGGAGGTGGTGATCGATGCCGCCGACATGTCCGCTACCCTCTCTGGGCGGATAGTCGCCGGCGTGCCGACGGTGCTGAAACTGCCGTTCACCGAAGATACGACAAATCGTCTTGTGCGCATGGCCTTGCCTGAAGGAGTGTCGGCGTCATGGGGCTTTGGTTTCATGCCGCAGGGTATGGTGTCTAGTGGAACGACCGTCGCATCGGGGAACGACATCTGCTTCCTCGCGCCGGACGGCGAGCAGACTGTATATGTCGTTTTGGAAAGTAACGCGTCGGCGGATTACTCGTTTGCGTTCGAGAACAACCCGCTGGTGATTTCCTCGATCTCGCCTACGTCGATTCCGAAGAGCGGTATGACGTCCATCACGATTACGGGTGCGGGTTTTACGCAGTCCAACACCGTGTCGTTCGCATCGGCGTCCGGAACAGTCGCACCCGAATCAGTCCGTTACGTCAACGCCAACACGCTTGTCGCTACGGTTGACTGTGGAAAATTCACGAGCGGCGCAACCTACACCGCCGAAACATCCGTGGATGTGCTCGTCTCCTCCCTCGCCAACGCGCTGTCGGTTACAGACGAGGAGGGGAAGGGTGAACTGGATATTACATGGGTGATACCAGGAAGTGTGCGGATTGGTCGTGTGTTTTCGTTCCCTATAACTGTCCAGAACATTGGTACTGCTGATTTGGGCTGCCCGATGATTTCCGTTTCGGATTCTGTGACAACAAATGATTATCCCATTGAGTTTTCCCTTGATGGAGAAGTCTTTACGCCAGGAGGAATTCAATTCATTTCGAAAGATGCAGATGGTGGATTTGACGGCTTGAAAGTCGGTGATACGGCGATCTCGTTTGTCTATGCGAGAGTGCCAGCTGGAAATCCTGGAGCAAGCGCCATCAGCATTTACGCCAATACGGAAAATGACGATATGGCGGAATTTACAACGGAGGTGGATAAGTATCTGACACCTGATATGATTGAAGAATATGAGACTACAACAAATGAGGAAGTTAAAGTAAGCATTACAAATCTGAAAAATCTTTGCGGCACGAACAATGGTGAATTCGTTCAAAACTTCGCTGAACTTGCAAGAAAATTCTATGCGTGTAATGGTCTTGTTCTGCAACGTATTGACAGTTTGTTGCCGTATGGGTTGAGACTACAAGAGGATTCCAGTAGTGATAGTGAGGAGACAACACAAAGTGAACAGAATGCCTCGCATTATACACTAGAAATGAATCTGCAGTCTACTCGTCCTGTCCAATTGATGTCGACTCATGCGCAAGACCTTGCTGATCAAGCACGTAGAAATTTGAATCTACACATTACTACTGGTGCCTATCTACGTCGTGATGGAGGATATGCAAAATTGGAGGATGTTGATGTAGATTTAAGTAACAAATCGGTGTTGATTATTGCTCATGGTTTGAATGATGGAATAAATAGTTCATGGATGAAAAATATAGCTAGTGCATTAGCAAGTAAATATGATGAGGTTATTTATGTTAATTGGCAAGCAGAAGCCCATGCAAATTATTTGGAAGGAGCCGCCAAATATGCATTCTTTTGGAATTGGAACGCAGCAGACTTAGCTAGGTTACTTGGGGATAAGTATATACAAATACTTGAGGTTAGCGGTCGTATAGGAGCGGTTGTAACACTAGTTCAGTCGCAGTTAATGGTAAGAAATTTTAATTCTCCGAAGAAATGTGTTTGTATTGGGCATAGTTTTGGCTCTCATCTGACCGGTGTTCTTTCTAGAAGGTTGGGTAAGGTCAAAAGGCATATTGGATTAGATACCGCTGCAATATCGGTTGTTCCACCTAATTATCAAGTCAAGGGTGATGATGCAGAGATCACAGAGTATTATCGTACATCATCTGGATCTGGACGTAATGATCCATACGCTAATTACAATTATATCGTATGTAAGGTTGGAGGGTTCGATGCAGTAGAAACCGCCGATGTTGATGTCTTTTTCGGACCACATTCGTATGCACATGAATGGTTCGTTCAAAACTTGAGGTCGGGTCAATTGTCTGGCATTGGATATTGGTCAAATGGCAAGCCCCCCAAATATTTTGAAGGCCATTCTGGATATCTTGGAGTAATCTGTGGTCACAATCTTCAATCGTTTGAATGCGTTTATCCGTTTGAAGACAAAACTCAATACCCCGTTACTACTGCTATTCATTATCCCGGGTTCCAAAATGGGTGGTTGAATATGCGTGATGCATGGCAGAAAACGGTTGATTTGTCCGTCAATGTGTCAGGCGTACGGGAGGATATGACGATGTACACTGGCGAAGACAATAAGGTACATATAAGTGTTACAGATAATAGTGATATTCGTTCGGCAAGTTTTTCAAAGAATTCTTACGGAACGAACAAGAAATATAACATGCAGGTATTAATTCGAAATCTTAGAGATGATAGATGGGATGAATTAGAGAGTCAGACTAAAACAAGTCCAGATTTTGATTTTACTCTGAAGATTCCGCATGGATATGGTGATGCCGAAAAGATACTACGCAATAGGATTTGCTTTAAGTTGGATTGTGTCATGAGGAACAATACGAGTGTGTATCCAATTTCTTATACGGATTTGTATTCAGCAGATAATGAGCGAACTTTTACAGTAAAGATCAAAAAAGCTCACAACCCAATTGCTAGTATTAATAGCAAGAAACACTCTGGTTTTGTCTTGAAGAAGAAGATACATTACTCTTCAAGGAAAAAGTTTAACGAGGCCTGTTCCAAGGGGAAAACCTTTGAATTTGATTTCCGAGCCAATGCTTCTGAAGCAGGAGAAAAACGAAAGATTTCAAGTTATGCTTGGAGAGATTCCTATAGCTGGTTGTGGGGATGGGGAAGCGTTGTGTCGAAGAAGGAACATTTTGAGAAAAAGTATTCGGCAACATCGAACGGATTGTATCCTATTATGTTGACAGTAACAGATGATGAGGGATTTTCTTCGTCTATTGATGGACATCTTCAGGTGATCATTGATGTCAAACCTGATGGCAATCCTGTTAAGAATCCAAAGTCCAAAGACCCAAACGAAATGGCGGGGCCGATGGGGACGGGGAATCCTGAAACGCAGCGGTTCCTGGAGCCGGGGCAGAGAGTGTCGTACACGGTGTACTACGAGAATGCGACGAATGCAACCGCCGCCGCACAGGAGGTGTTCGTTACGAACTCGCTGAGCCAGTATCTCGACTGGTCCACGTTCGAGATGGGCGAGGTGGTGTTCGGAGACCAGATAGATCTCGGTCTCGCCGGCAAGCAATGCGCCACGAACGAGGTGACGATGACCGGCACGAACCTGATCGTTCGCACCATCGTGGAACTGGACAAGGAGAAGGGCGAGGTGCGCTGGTACCAGCGCGTTATCGATCCCGATTCCGGTGACACGTGGCCGGCTGACGTGACGGGTGGATTCCTCCCGCCGAATAATCCAGAGACACATTGTGGCGAAGGTCACCTCACCTACTTCATCAAAGTGCGTGCGGACGCGCCGCGCGGCGTGCGCATCGACAACTCGGCAGATATCGTGTTCGATACGAACGAAGCTATCAAAACCAAACCTGCTTGGTGGAACTGCATAGCCACGCACCAAGATGTCGCTATGACAGTTGATGGTGTTGAGACCAATCTCGATCTCATTGTTGGCCTGCCGTTTGGCGAGTTGCCCGTGCCGGCGGCGATGGAAGGGTGGTCGTTCGCCGGATGGTTCACGGGGCCGGACGGGACTGGCGTGCGCGTGACGGCGGAGTCGATAGTCCCTGAGGGTCTCACGAGACTGTACGAATTCTGGACGCAGGATGCGCCGGCGCTTGTCGTCGGCGGGCGGTTCGATCCCGCCTACGCCAAGGCCGACGCAGTGATGAGCGCGTTGTACGACAACTCCTCCAACCTCTTGGGAGTCGTTCAGATCAAGGCCGGCAAGAAGAGCAAGAAGGGTCTGGTCAAGTTCACCGCGACGGCGACGCTGTCCGAAGGCGGGAAATCCAAGAAGGTCTCCGCGAAGGCCGTCTCGATCAACGTGGATGCGCTTGCCAAATCCGGCGCTGACGGAGTTGAGGCGCCTCTCGTCTTCAAGGCACCCCTAGGCGGCATGACGTTCCTCCTTCTGCCAAGCGGAGAGTTCGCGCTCTTCGGCGCGGCTGGATTCGCGTCCGAGGCCGACGTGGGTGGCAATCTCCCTGGCGGCACAATGGTATTCCGCGCCGCATTCGATCCGCTCCCCACCCTTGACGACGGTTTCGCGGTCATCGAGGAGGCTCTGCCCGAGCGCGTTGATGTGCAGGTCTCGGGTGGCAAGAAACTGAACGCGGGCCGCGCTGCGGCCGTGAAGTACGCGAAGGACAAGGCGAGCGGCGCGGTGAAGCTCACTGGGCTTGACGACCCCGCCAAGCCGAACCTCTCCGGTCTCAAGCTCTCCTACACGCCGAAGTCCGGAGTGATGAAGGGTTCGTTCAAGGTGTATTCCTCGAACGCGGGCTCGGTGCAGCCGGGGAGCGTGCCGAAACTCAAGAAGCACTCGGCGAATGTTGTCGGGTTCGTGCTGGACGAAGGCGAAGGCAAAACGGGGCGGGGCGAGGCCACCGTGAAGAAGCCGGCCGCCGGACCCTGGAAAGTGCGAATTGAGAATTGAGGAGTCTCAATTCGTCGCCACGGTGGCGGGGAAATATGGTATAATGGCCGCATGCCACATCTGATCGAGATTCGCGACCTCAAGAAGATCTACGCGGCGGGCGAGGAGCCTGTCGCGGCGCTCGCCGGCGTGTCGCTGTCCATCGACGCCGGCGAGTTCGTGGCGATCATG
>JAEEGL011769084.1_pt1 | contig 10997 bp, 7 predicted proteins | sample 9134231 | NCBI WGS metagenome assembly JAEEGL01 (sample SAMN16246548, study PRJNA631951) | gut metagenome | biome: gut microbiome; feature: rumen; material: fiber-attached | host: Bos | place: Iran: Karaj | collected 2018-10 | reverse complement strand
GTCCGGGGAAACCTTTGCGGATCTCTGTAACGTCATGGTAACCATCCTGTTATCCTTCCTGCTCTATCTCGTAGCTGCAGGAGAACGTCCCGTGGGATCTCTGTTTTTCACCGGTCTTGATACAACATCCCAGTCCTCCCGCATTGCCTTAAGGGTCTGGCTTCTGACCCTTGGCACCGGCTTTCTCGTTGGCTTAAATGCCAACTGGAAGATGAGTATGTTCTGGCAGGCAGGAGCAGCCAATTATTTATACATCACGATTTTTCTGTTATTATTCCTGTTTGTTTATCTCCGGGAACTTGGAGAAGATGTCCCTCGAAACCTTCCCGGCATTACCCTCTGGATCCTGCCCCTTGGGCTGATCAGTGGCTGGAGCAACGAAAACATGGGGCCCACCTTTTGGTTGGTGAGCATCTTTACCATGCTGCTTCTTCGAAAAAAGGGTCGCAGGATCCCTCTTTGGATGATCCTTGGGAGCAGTACGGTTTTACTGGGATCGCTCCTTTGCATCCTTGCCCCCGGAAACCGGATCCGCGCTGCGGAAGCAGAAACCGGCATCGGGCCTTTGTGGAAGATGTTCCTGCGGGGATATGCAGAAAGCACGGCAGTTTTTTCCTTCCTGTTTCCCACCCTCGTGATCACGGTATTTCTGCTGATCATGACCTTTATGACCGGCTTAAAGCTGCGGCTGCAGGATCTGATCCTTTTGTGCGCCGCACTCTTATCCTGGGGTGCTTTCCTGTTATCACCTCACTACCCCGACCGTGCCACCTTTGGGACCATGGTGTTGCTTATCTGCGCAAACCTTTCCATGGCTGACGGCATCCTGAAAAAAGAAAAGAAAAGCCGTATGGGGTTCTTTCTCCTGGCTCTTTTGATCTGGCTCCGTGCCATGTATGTTTTATTTGAGTTTTTATCCATTTCCTGGGGATGGATCCGCTGATCCGAATACGGGATTTTTAAAGAAAGAGGTAATCTATGGCAGCAAAAAAGATCGTAACCGACAAGCCCAAAACAAAAAAAGCCCCTGCACTGGCGGCTGTTGCCGGAGGCATTCCCGCCTCCGATGAGATGATCTACTACGGTCATCAGTATATCGACTACGCAGATGTCAAAGCGGTTTCCGAAGCTCTTCGAAGCCCTTATCTGACGGACGGTCCCGGCGTGGAAGCCGTGGAGAAAAAACTCTGCGAGATCACCGGCGCAAAATACGCTGTTGTGGTCAGCAACTGTACCGCAGCCCTTCATATCGCCTGCATGGCAGCCGGCATCGGCCCCGGGGATGAAGTCATCACCACTCCCATCACCTTTGCCGCTTCCGCAAACTGCATCCTGTACTGCGGCGCCACCCCTGTCTTTGCCGACATCGATCCCGAGACCTATAACATCGATCCGGCGTCCGTTGAGGCAAACATTACGGAAAAGACAAAGGCCATCATTCCCGTGCACTATACCGGTCAGGCCTTTGATCATGATGCCCTTCGGGAGATCTGCGAAAAGCATAACCTCATCATGATCCAGGATGCGGCTCACGCCATCGGCACGAAATACAAAGGGCAGCCCGTGGGTTCCCTTCCCGGCGCATCCATGACCTGCTTTTCCTTCCATCCCGTAAAGACCGTTACCGCCGGAGAAGGCGGTGCCGTTACGACCAACGACAAGCATCTTTATGAGCTGCTGCTTCGGGCAAGAAGTCACGGTATCACTCACGACCGGGAATTTATGGCTCATCCCACGGATGATCCCTGGTACTATGAGGAACTGGAACTGGGTTACAACTATCGTATGACCGACTTCCAGGCAGCCCTTCTCTCCAGCCAGTTAAACAAGCTGGCCCTGTTCTCCGAGCGCAGAAAAGAACTGACGAAGCGTTACAACAAAGAGCTTGCAAAGGTCCCCGGCATCATCCTCCAGAAGGAGCCGGAAGAGTCCGATACCACGAGACATCTGTACATCCTGCAGATTGATACGGACAAGCTCTCCTGCACCAGACGGGAATTTTTCGATGCCATGATGGCGGAGCATATCCGCTGTCAGGTGCATTACATCCCTGTATATTTCCACCCCTACTACGAAAAATTGGGATACAAGCGAGGCCTGTGTCCCAATGCTGAACATCTGTATGAGCGTATCATGTCCCTGCCTCTGTACTACGGACTGACGGACGCCCAGCAGAGCTGCGTCATCGAGGCAGTGAAGAAGGTAGCGGGGTATTATAGGAAATAAATAAGTCATACGGATCGTTCCGCGCAAAGCGCTCTCACGATCCGAGCCCCTCCATTCGCCATTCGGGACGTTTCACATCCCTGCTGGCTCATGGAGTTGCACACAATAAAAAAGGCTTCTCCCCCTTTCTTGTAAACAAGAGGGGAGAAGCCTTTCTTCTGTGATGACTATGTCCACATGACGTATGAAACGCCCTTTAACAGCGCAATGAAGAAATGCATGCCGAAATACAGGTGCAGGCCGAGCACAACCGTGCAGCCGAGCACTTCAAGGATCGCCCCCGGGCGGTCCTTTTTTTCGTAGAGTTTTTTCACGCTGACAGCAAACAAAAGGAGGATCACAAGGAAATAACCCCACATGAAGTTGCCATCCAGCGCACGGTGACCGCTCTCGCTAAGAAAGAACAGTTCTCCGTAGCCCACTGCCGCCATCATCCAGATAAACCGGTAGATCCTGTCTTTCAGAAGATCCGTCAGGGAAAAACATAGGACCGCAAGCGGAAACAGGATGGACAGCACCGCCGCCGCAAAGGGATGACCGCTGTGGGATCTTACCACCAGGCTGGGGGCGATGACGATACTGCTGTCGGTCTGGGCCCCAAAGAGAACCGCATTCTGTAAAAGGATCACCCCAAGGGACGGGAGCACACAGCATCCAAAGGCGAACAGGCGCCAAAACGGTACTTTTTTTACAAGATCCGCGATCATAAAGATCAGCATCACCGGAGCAAACACAACGAGAAAACTGGGTTTTACCGCCGTAGTCAGCACCAGCATCAGAGAAAACAGAACCGCTCTCTTTCCCGGAAGGTTTTGAGCTATGTCCTCTTCCAGTTCCAAATAAAGGATAAAGCAGATCACCGCCAGGGGTTTCATCACGATGTAGGTGGAATTGTGCCAGATGGATGCGCTCTGCATCCCCATGTACCTGCCGTCCGCGATCCCGGGGATAAAGACAGGCATGACCAGATTCAGGACAAGAGCGATGTAGCCCGTCATCCCCTCCGGCACGTTCAGTCTTGTTAAAAGCTTCGCTGTAACAACAACGGCAGCCACACTCATACATCCCAAAAACAGAGCGATCAGAAGATCGTGGATGGGAAACAGATATAAAAACCGGTAAACAAACGCGGTCAGAGAATAATACCAGTGATCTTCGATGACCATGCGGATATGAGCCGGAAGATCCGACTCAAATACAGATCCCCCCGTCCACTTGGTCTGCCGAAAATACAGGTAAGTACAGAGCAGACCGTAGACACCGGTGGGGATCAGATACAGTTTTTTGTTCTTCATGTCAGTCCTCCCGGATCAGAAATTGTAATAAAACCCACCGGAATTGATAAACAGGAAATAGATCACACCGCAAAACAGATGTGCCCCGAAGGCAAGCCATTCCGTACAGAGGATCCACGCCTTCTGCTTTTTCAAAAGCGTATTTTCAAAAAGCAGCATGGAGCATGCAAGGAAGGCAAAGAAAAGGCCGTGCATGTACCCCCAGCAGAAATTCATATGGATGAACCGGTCTCCCTTTTCAAACAGGAAGGCAAATTCCAGGAAACCCGTCAGCAGCAGCCCCATGGAAAGCCGATAAAAAACATGGTCTTTCATCCTCCCGGCATTCCAGATCAGCATCCAGAGCGGAAAGGCTGTGCCAAAGAGGATCGCAAGAGGGATATTTGTCATGTAAACTTTCCAGGCGGAAAAGAAACCAAAGCCGATGCCTCCCGCCTCTCCCGCATGGGAAGAGGGTCCGAACACACCGCCAAACTGGATCAGCAAGACCGCGACCGTCGGCAGGAAGGTACAACCTATAAGAAAGATCTCACGCACATTTTTGCCCTTTTCCCGGATGAGCCGTATCATAAGGCTCACAAAGGCCATGGACCCAAATGCCAGGGTAAAGCTGGGTTTTGCCAGAGTCCCCAGGAGAAGCCACAGGGAAAACAGCAGCCCGTTCGTGATCCGTTTATCCTTCCGTTCGGGATCCATAAGCCTGGAATAAGCAAACATGGCGGCAATATTGAAGGGCCTGGTGGCCATGTAGGTCTGGTTATGGAAAGGATTTGGCGTATACACCCCAAGGTATTTGTGATCCATTCCCGGGAGGTAGACCCCCTTGGGCGCATACAGCATAGATACAAAAAACACGGAAAAGCCCAGGGCAACCAGCAATGCACCCTTCAAAACGGAAGCGCCCGCCGGCATCTTTTCATCCGCAGAACCTTTCCCGGATCCATAAAATGCAGTATTTCCAAGGGTTCCAAGCAGTTCCGCAAACAGGATGATAACCGCCAGAGTATTCAACGCAGTAACGGAAATGGTCGCTGCCGCTTCCAACCCGGTCAGAGGCAGAAACAGCTTTGCAAGTCCGAAATAGATAGGGTAAGGAAAATCAAATCCGCTGTCCAGCCCCTGCATTTCCAGAAGATACGCATCCACATCCGATCCGTAAACCTGAAAGCCAAAGGTATCATGAACGGTCTGCCGGTAAAACAGCACTCCCATCAGGAGGGTATAGAGCACCAGGCATACCGCAAACAGCGAATATACGTATTTATTCCATGTTTTGCGCGTCATAGAACAGATCTCCGTTTTCCAATGAGTAAACGATCAATCCGCCATAGCGGAATTCTTCTTTTGCTTGTTCCCAAAATCTTTGATCCGTTTCCGGATCCATTTCCCACTCAGCCGCCACGAAAAAGACTTTTCCCGCGTGATACGACCGGTCGTAGTACGCAGCCGCGGAAGACCAGCGGAAAAAGGTAAAGTGTTCCGTATCCGTCACCGTCGCCACAGAAAGCTTTCCATCGGACAGTTCCCGGAGAAGATTTGCCTCATCATAAAGCGCAAATCCAAATTCATAACCGTTTTCCACCAGATAGTCCGCCACAACCCGTTTGGCCGCATTCTTATCATTCTGTTTTAAGGAATAATCGATCTTCAGCGTCGACAAGGTAAGAGCCAGAAAGAGGATCGCCAAGTAGAGGGCTTTCACCGCCCAGGCCTTTTCCTTTTCCAGAAAGATCGCAGTCAGGACAGGCAGATAAAATACAGGAAGGATAAAGTATCTGGCCGTCAGCGTCGTGTTCGTAAACAGAAGGAAAAAGACCATGATCAGGAAAGATGCCGCCGAAAGAACCGGAAATAACCGGGCCGGATCCCTATCCTCCTTTTCCTCCGAAAGAACCATATCTTTTTTCCACACAAAGAACAGGCATCCGATGAGAACAAAGGACAACAGTGTGATCAAGCCCCGGAGGGAGAGCACACCCTTATCGGGAATATACCCAAAGAGTTCCAGAAAGCATCCGAAAAGATCACAGATCCGCTCATAGAACATGCCTTTGTAGATCCGTACGAAATTTGTGTTCTCATAGGTCGTAAACAGGTAGTGGCTGCGAAGGTAGGTTGTGTTAAAGAGATACCCCGCAAGTGCCGGAACGGTTGCCGCCACGCTCCAAAAAAGGACCTTTCCGCCAAAACCGGAAGACGCTTTCCGGATCCGGGATAAGCCGTCTCCCAAGGAGGCCGGGCCCTCTTCCAGCGTTTCCGCAAGAAGGCTTTTTGCACTGCCGGAGCGGATCATCATAATAAACCCCGTCAGCAAAAGAGGGGCGAATACGCTCATCAGATACCGGACGCCGGAAGCTCCGCAAAGAAAAGAAAGGATCATGAGGATCAAAACAGTGAAGAACGTTTTTTTACCCGCCTGCTTTTCTTTCACCGCAAGTCTCAGGACACATCCCACCGTCAAAAACATCAGGATAATGTGGGAAATGTAGGTATTTCCGTAATGTACATGCTGTGCTACCGCCTCGGAAAAAGGGAAGAACAACAGCGCCGCCGAAAGGATCTCCGTCTCCCGCTTCATCTTCAAAGGTCTGATCATGAAAAGATACGATGCAAACAGAACACCGTAAAAGCACAGATTCGTGATCACACGGATCACATGCCAGCTTCCCATAACATGGAACAAAGGCACCATGGCCAGTTGGGTATACAGGATCCTGAACTCCGTTGAGTAATACCACTCCGGGGTTGCGATCAGGTGACCCGTGTCCGCCAGAAGATCCGAAAAGATCATCTCCGCAGCCATGTCGGAATCGATCCAGTGATCCAGCCACAGGATGTTGCACACTGTCAATATAAGAACTGCCAGTCCGAGGACCGTATAGGCTATCCCTTTTTTCTTCACGTTTTCTCCTTCTTACCGGTCGGCAACAGTTTTGTCACCGCAGCGGCTATCCGGCAATATCCGGCGATCGCCATGGGCAGCATGGCGAGTTCGTACTGCATCACATATCTGCTTTTGGCTTCCCAGAGGATGCTGAACAAAAATCCACCGATCACCGTAAGGATCAGAAGATCTTCCCCAAATCCGCATCTCCGCCCCCTGTCTCCCCCTTTGAATTTGAAGAAGAACCGAAGGAGCCGCAGTAACATGTAAAGACTAAAACCAACATAGACCCAGGCCTGATACAGGTCCAGATATTTCCAGAGCCGGTTTAGATTTGCCCCTGCAAGCAGGAGTCTGATCCAATCCGCCGTTTTTTCATCTTCCAGCGCAGAACGCAGGGTACAGTACAGAGAATCGCAGGATGGATCCGTCCACTGTGTCTGGATCTTTCGCCTCAAAAAGTCCTTTCCGTATTCCGGTTCTTCCCGAAACTCCGAAAGCCGTCCGCGGATATAGTCCGCAGCCACCTCGTGACTTTTTTGAGGGTCCCCGTCGCTGTTAAAGTAGATCACCTGGTTAAAGTTTGTAAACCAGCCGGGGCCGTTCCACTCATCCTGAAGTCCCATGGCAATGTACAGAGATGCCCCCATCCCTTTTTCAATGCTCTCTCCGGATTGGACCCGGAAATAGGCCTGTCCGAGCCGGGAAGGCACAATCGAAACAAGGATCAATAGCCCTGCGAGGATAAGGTACCCTTTCCGCTTTCGTAAAAGTGCCTCCAAAAACAGGATGATCAGAACGGCGATCACATAAACCAGCGCATTTTGGCGAAGCGCCACGGCAAATCCCGTAATGAGCAGAAAAGAAACAGCATAAAACCGTGCTTTCCCGGTTTTAAATGTTGTGTCCTCATTTAATATTTTAATCAGAAAACCGGTCCCGGCAATGACGCCGGCTGCAAAAGCCAGTTCTCCGTACATGTAATCAATGTAAAAAAACAAGGGCAGATTCAGGACCGCTGCCACGCCCCAGAGGAGGGTCGGAAACCGTCCCCCGTTCCCGTTTGTTGTTCCGCAAAGCTGCTTTACCAAAGGCACTCCCATCAGGACAAGCAACAGATAGAGTGCCAGATTGAGCACATAAAACAGAACAAAGCTCTTCTCCTGTCCAAGCAAGACCATGGAAAGAAGATTGACCAGCACGATCCCGAGCTGCTGGGGACATCTCACAAGGTATCCGAGGGGTGCAAACACATCATAATTGCCTTCCGACAAAAGAAGAGCCGCAGACCAGCAGATCCCGGTATCATCGTCTCCGTGCAGACCGGGGTTTAATTCAAGAGTCCAGAAGATCCATAGTGCTATGATCGCCAGGACAAAGAGTCCACGAACAAACCAGCGCGGGATCTTATCCTTTCCCGGCAGTTTCCTGCAGATCAACGACAGCACCAGGATCCCCAGAAAAGAAAACAGGACCCACGCCAGTTTTGAGAGTGGGTCATCGGGGTTTAAATAGACCTTTTCGATCTCCAGGGTGTTGATCCCGGTAACCAAAAGACAATACGTGGTCAACAGACACGAAACGGCCGATCCCAGGATCAGGATCAGCCCCTCCGCTATCCGCAGCCACGTATTCAAAGCATGGTCTTTTGTTTTTTCCGGCATTCCCCAAAAACTCCGATCCTAGAATCTGTGTCCTCCGCCTCCGCCGGAATGGCCGCCGCCACCGCCGCCGGAGTGTCCTCCTCCGCCGCCACTGCTACTGCTGGAAGGCGGATCGTAAACCTTGGTCTGTCCGGTAAACTGCACCACGGAATTGGTGATGTTGCATCTTGTGGTCAAAGATGCCATCAACGCCTCTCTTCCGGGCTTCGATGTCCTTGATAGAATCCGGGACAGGAAATAGTTGGTCAGAAGTGCAAGGATCACCGCGAGGAGCCCGTTACAGATATATTTCATGGGCTGAGCAATCTTGGCGCCCTGCAGGAGCGTCGTAATCTCCGAAAATACCTCCTGTGCACAGGCATAATACTTCTTTGCCGATGCATACCGGTAAACATTATCGGAAATGGAGGTTGCATAGTGATTGTTCACGGTCTTATGGATCTCTCCGTCCGTAAAGATGTAGATCTCCCGGTTATCCATATCGATCACGAACACGGCTCCGCTTCCTTTTCCGAAGTACTCCCGGTACATGGATTCCGCATAGTAGGAAGTGGAAGAATAATTGCTGTCTGTGGTGATAAACGCCGCTCCGCCATAGGTGGTGATGGCTTTCATGTCATCCAGGAGCGCCTTTTCTTCCGTATCCGACAACAGGTCTGCCATATCGTAAACAACAGCCTCGTATCCGGTACTGCTGTTTGTGTAGCTCCGCTCCGTAACATCCGATTCTTCCGCGAAAACGCAGATGGAGGATGCAAAAAAAGTCATGGCCGCGAGCAGCACGGCCGAACTCGATGAGAAGATCTTCTTAACCACGCTGATCGCCCCCTTTCCGTTCAAATGCAGGCAGGGGCCTGGTTGCCAGAGTATTTGCCTTTTCCGTCAGATCGATAAGGGAAATGAGCATGCAGATGAACATGAAGATCACGCATGCATAGTAATAAATATCTTCCACGGGATTCACCACTGCCGTCAAAAAGCCTGCCAAAGTACCGACAAACGCAACGACTGCTCCCACGGGTCTGGACTTGCAGGGGATCTTTTTATCTTCCGTAATGGAAACCACCATAAGGATCCCGCTGACAGCCATGCACAAAAGCCCAAGGATGGGAGAAGAATTCAGAGCCGAATCCGTCACCGCAATGATCTTGGGGATAATGGAGAAAAAGCCTACCTGAAACAGGGCGATCACCACAAACACGATGAGTCCCACGTTCTGTTTCACGGTCTCTCCGGCTTTTTTGCTCCTGTTCTTCAGGCTCTTATCTTTCAGGTGTCTTGTTTCCCCCTCAAAGGAGGAGGTGGATTCCACGGCCAGTTTTCCCTTGTCGTCCGCGTGGGTCTCCTTTTTCCGGATGGCTCTCATGTTCACAAGGTACACGGCAGCCGCAAATACGGAAAGAACGGAAGCCACCGTCAAAAGTCCCGTGGCCGTCAAAAATAAAAATGCATTTAACAAAAGGAAGATCGGAATACTCAGGATCAGGGAGCCGATCAGGAATCTGGTAAGATCCACCGGCATATCGCAGCTGATCTTTCCCGTCTGACCGTTGACGAATGCATAGGCCACACGGTCCTTTTTCCGATAGGTCAAAAACCATACCGGGAACATGGCGGAATCATTTCTCGTCAGATGTCCGTCCATTCCACTTCCGGTAGGCGTCTTGGGACTGTACTGGTGAAACTCCGGATTGTTCCGGATCTTCGCCCTGACATCATCCTCCGCAACAGCCTTCGCGTCATTTTCGTACACGGAAGAAGGAACATCCGCCGTATCCGCAAAAAAGCCGCTCAGGAACGCTGTGGAAAATTTCTGGATCCCGTGGGAATCATAGGGAGCGATGGTCTCGCTGATCTCGTCGTCAAAACTGGAGGAAGCATCATAGCTCATGCCGCGGTATGTCGCATCCACATCACAGCTTAAGTTGTAGTGATCGGTGTAGATGTAATTGCCACGTCTGTAACTTCTTTCTCCCTTGGTGACAACAGGCCCCTTGTGATCCGCAACGTATACCCAATAGGGCATGTAAAAGCCCCGGAACTTATCCAGATACTGGGGATCCGTCAATTCTCTGGGGGCAAAGAGAGTCCTTGCCACCATCTTTTTATAGGCTGCCTTACAATCATCCTTGGTTTTCTGGAAGGGGATGATGAACGCAGGTTTCTTCTCTCCCTCGATCCGGGAGTTCAGGATCGTGGATGCTCCGCAATAACTGCAGAAAGAGGCGGCGGAGTTGTCCGTAGACATGACTTCGCCACCGCATTGAGGGCAGGTAAATACAGTCACATCGTATTCCTGCCGCTCTTCTGCATCCGATGCTTTTTCAATCTCATAGGGATCCTGCATTCCGCCGCAGTTATCACACTTCATCTGCTGCGACAGAATGTCAAAGCGGAGGGCTGCTCCGCAGTTAGGACACTGATACATCGTGATTAGTCTTCCTTCTCGTAGTTGTTGAAGCTTACGCCTCTGTTCTTATCGCCGGAGGGATTTACACCAAACTCATAATCGTTGCCGGGCAGGATCGCATTTAAGAGAATGCCCAGGATGGCTGCGATGGCCAGGGAAGTCAGTGTAATGGTGGTCTGGTCGATGGTAAAGGTGATGCCGCCGGAGAAACCGAGGCCGGATACCAGGATCACTGCTGCGATGATGAGGTTACGGGATTTGGTGAAATCTACCTTGTTTTCCACAACGTTTCTTACACCGATGGCAGAGATCATACCGTAAAGGACAAAGCTGATGCCGCCGATGATGGCGCTGGGCATGGTTCCGATCACGCTGGCCAGTTTGGGAATAAAACTGATAACAATAGCATAGCAGGCGGCGATCCGTACAACCTTGGGATCGTATACTTTACTCAGTTCCAGCACGCCGGTGTTCTCGCCGTAAGTGGTGTTGGCAGGGCCGCCGAACATTGCGGCAAG
>JAEEGL011392885.1_pt1 | contig 10997 bp, 7 predicted proteins | sample 9134231 | NCBI WGS metagenome assembly JAEEGL01 (sample SAMN16246548, study PRJNA631951) | gut metagenome | biome: gut microbiome; feature: rumen; material: fiber-attached | host: Bos | place: Iran: Karaj | collected 2018-10 | reverse complement strand
TACTCGCGATGGCGAAAGGCAAGGCAGCGGTGCCTGTCACATCAAATATAATAATTCTTATAAATGAGGGAGAGGAGATCAAATGGGATTATTTGATATTTTCAAGAAGAACAAAGAAACGGAAGAAATAGAAGGAAACGGGAATATCCTATTAAAACATTTTGGAGCAAAGTGTAAAATTAATACGGACAATGTAGAATATTCCAGTAATGACATTGCCAGAATCGAAAAGAATTGTGATAAACTGGAAAAAATGGGATTTCCCACCTATAAAGAATTGAAGCTCGTACCGGTTGATTCGGTTGTGGAAATAGAGGAAAAGCAGGAATTAGTATTACATTTGATCTTTGATTTTTTTGTAGGAAGAAAATCATTCAACAGATTAAATGGCAAGGGCGATGTGGATGATGCAGATGTTATGCTGCTCGCATTGAAATATGCTCCTGATCTGAATCAATTAGCGGCAGCATTGTCCGAAATATCAAAAGGAAATGTCGGAGAAGACAGATTAAACGAATTTGCATTTTTGGGCGAACAGGCCAGAGTGCTGGCATGGGTATTGGGATTGGCCGAGAAACCTGTGGAAACGGAAGTAACTTTAGGAAGCGATCTGGTAAGTATTTTTGAGAAATATAACAGTATAGTAGATCTCATTGAAGCAAGCAATATCATTTCGAAAGAGGAGATCATGGAATATGCGGATTATATTTCCAGATTGGATTTCTATTGTATGGAACTTACATTAACAAAGAAAGATATGACAGCATTAAAAGATCAGAAATTCGATTGTATTCGTGAACACAAATCTGCAATTGATAAGGTAACATGCTTTAGCTTTGACAAATATTTAAGTGCGAAGTAAGATTTCAAAAAAGGGCTGTCGCCTTGATGATTTTTATCATCTAATGCGACAGCCCCCATTATTCATGCTGTTTTTATGTTTGTGTATTTTTTGATGTATTCGAGTGCTTCTTCCGGGCTGAGATGATACCGTTTCTCCAGCTTCTGTTGAATGATATCTGTAGAAATTCCGTCATCTATTTTGTCCTCTATAAAAACCCGGATGCCGTTTTCGCGCTCAGTCTTTTCACCTTCGGATCTGCCTTCAGCTCTGCCTTCGGCAATACCTTCGCGATGAGCTTTGATCACATCTAATTCGATAACCTGTCCGCCCATAACTTCATCCACCTTTCCCTGTATATTTTCCTTGTTTCGTGCTAAATTGTACGCAACCTTATGCGTTAAACTGATTATAACACTTTTTGAAAATGCCGACAACCGTCCTTCCAGCTCTTCTTTCTCCAGCCGTTCCAGGACCTGTGCATAAAAGTTGCCAAATCCGGCTAATTGTCCGGCATCTGTTTCCAGACTCGAGAACTGTTTCTCTATGTTAAAGATAAAGAATGGGATAAGAAAATACAGCCGGTTATCAAACAGATAATCAATATCAAGGTCGGTCATTCGGACGACTCTTATAGGATAACTGACTTCTCCGCCAGGGGTTCGCATTGTGATGAATGTCTCTTTCGGCGGATCCCCATCATTACGCAGCATCAGGATACAGCCAATTGGAAACTCGACAATGATCTCATCATTCATGATCCGGTTCGTATCCAACGCTATCTGAGCACCGTACTCAAACATTCGTATCAATACAGTGCCGTCGTACTTGCCGCTTTCGCATTCGTGATGGTATTTTCGACTTTTTCCGCTGGCGACAATCTCAAACATAGAATCTGTATTTATATAAAAACACATAATATTATACAGAAGGGAACGCAATGGCAAGAAAAAAGAGGATATGGTATCCCGGAGCAACCTATCATGTGATGAGCCGGGGGGCGCCGGCGGCGATTGTGAAAAGGCGGCAGTGGTGATATAATGGGCACGGTCGGGGGGCTTAATTATGTACTGTCAGGATAGGAGGAAGGCAAAATGGTAGGAGATATGACAGTGATCATGCTATCGGCGGCAGTTTTTCTGGCGTTGATTCTGTATATCGCATTGGAGCAGGAACAGAGAGAAAAGGTTACCGGGGCCACATTTTTCCTGGCGGCCATCGGCGGCATCATTATCTACGGTTTTATCTATTCCCATGGGCGTAAGGGCGTTTTTGAGCATATGTCTGCCATCCTAAAGACACTGGTGGATGTGGGGCGTATGTTTGTGGGATCCAATAACGAAACCCTCTTTTTGCAGGTATTGGAACAGAATGGCGCCAATAAAGGGGCGTGGAGTTTTCTGTTCTGGTGCAGTCATTTCCTGGCATATTATTCCATGGCAAGTGCAGCGATCCTGGCTTTGGGCAAGGGCGCCGTACGCAACCTGCAGATCATTCTCCTGGGCATACGAAATGTGGAGCTGGTCTACGGTGTGAACGATAACACACTGGCCTACGGCAGAAACCGGGTGAAAGAAAAGAAATGGTCTCTGGTGTTTGTGGGCCTGGCCGATCCCATACGGGAGCAGGAGATCCGCCAGATGGGGGGGATCCTCTTTGCGGATGACGGTGCGATCAATCCCGGGAAAAAATTTCTGAAGAAACTGAAATTACGGGGACGATCCTGCAAACTGCATCTGTGTGCCTTATCGGAGCAGGAGGATGACAACTTCAATTATGCCCTGCACATGTTGAAACTGATGGAGGATGCCGGTATCTCACCGAAGAACACTTCGCTGGTGCTGCTGGGCAGGGAAGAGCGGCAGGGTGTGACGCTGCAGGCCAGCCGGGATCACTATGGTTACGGCGAGGTAAAGAGCTTTGATATGGCGGAGCTGACCGCGCGCCTGCTGATGCAGAAATATCCGGTATGCGACTATGTTTCCTTTGATGAAAACGGTCTGGCCAAAAACGATGTGGAGGTTCTGATCGTCGGGTTCGGCCGTATGGGGCAGGAGATCCTGAAAAAGACGATCGTGAACGGACAGTTTGAAGGCGGACATTATCATGCGGATATCTTTGATCCGGATTTTCACAACATCGACGGTTTTTTCCGTATGCGTTATGCGGCCATGCTGGAGAAGTACGATATCGAGTTTCACAGCGACGGAGGACGGAGCCGGGAGTTTTGCGATTATCTGAGGGAACATGCGCACAAGCTGACCTATGTTGTGATCGCGGTAGGAGAGAAAAATCACGGCCGGGAGATCGCGGATAATATCACGGATCTGTTCCTACGCGAGGGTGTGAATCTGCCGGTATATCAATGCTGGGGCGGCAGTGTGGTGTGCTATCGTACCCGGGAGGAGAGCGAGTATGCGAGTCTGCATGATGCGGATATCCTGTATGGCGGCGATATGGATGATATGGCGATCCGGCTGAACCATTACTACAATGATCCCGACGGAGATAAACGGGAGCAGTGGCTGGCGTGTGATTATTTCAGCCGTATGAGCTGCCGGGCGAGTGTGGATTTTCTCTGTTCCTACATCCGCCGTATCCGTTCGGAATACGGACCGGAGATCTCAAAGGGCAAACTGGAGAATATGGCCAAGACCGAGCATCTGCGCTGGAATGCCTTTCACTATACTATGGAATACAGTTGTATGAGCCGCGAGACCTGGGAAGAGCGAGCGGAGGAATACCGCCGGCAGGAACGCATGGGAGCCGTAAAGAAGATCCGTATCACCAAGGATGCAGTAAACCGGCAGCATGCCTGTCTGGTGACCTGGGATGAGCTGGACGAACTGTCCGAGCGGGAAAATGCCGTTACCGGCAAACAGATAGACTACAAGCAGATGGACCGGGATAATGTAAATGTGATCCTGAAACTGATGGCGGAGGCCGGTGCATAGGATTCCAAAGGATCAGGCCTCGAATCCTATTTCGGATCCTGCATTTATCGCCAGTTTGATACAGCCCATGATGCCCTGATCGTCGTGGAGGCTGGCCGGGACGATATAGTGATCCATGTTTTGAAGCAGCGGGGTGATGACATAGTCATTCAGCTGCTTTTTTACTTCCGCGCGGATGAGGTCAAAGAGCTGCATCTGGTGCATCACGCCGCCGCCCAAGATGATGCGCTCGGGCGAAAGGGTCAGGATCAGGTTGACGATGGCCTGACCGATATAGTAGGCTTCCAGTTCCCACACTTTTTGGTGATCGGCCAGATCTTTACCTTTGGCACCCCAACGGGCTTCGATCGCGGGGCCCGCCGCCATACCTTCCAGGCAGTTTTTATGAAAAGGGCATTTGCCCGGATAGGGATCGGAGGAATGCGGCCGCATCAGCATATGCCCCAGCTCCGGGTGCAGCATGCCATGCAGCAGGCGGCCGTTGGTCATCACACCGCCGCCGATGCCGGTGCCGATGGTGATATAGACCACATCGCTCAGCCCTTTGGAGGAACCGTAGGTCACTTCTCCCATCAGCGAACCATTGACAGCGGTATCAAATCCGATGGGCACCTCAAGAGCCTCCCGGAAAGCGCCGACGATGTCATAGTGCGCCCAGCCTTTCTTTGGCGTGGTGGTGATATATCCGTAGGTGGCGGATCTCGGGTTCAGATCCAGAGGACCGAAGCAGGCGATGCCCAGCGCGGCGATCTTTTTATCCCGGAAATAGTCAATGATCGCAGGAACCGTTTCCTCCGGATGCCTGGTCGGGATCGATACCTGATCCAGAATATGTCCGTCTTTTTCGCCGATGGCGCACACCATCTTGGTGCCGCCGGCTTCCAATGCGCCGTAAATCATCCCACTTATCCGCCTTTCTGATCTAGCCGTAGAACCGTCCCCATGGCTTGTTTTGACAAACAGCAACTGCTACTATATCATATTAGCAGTTCTGCTTACTAAAGAAAAGGGGCAAATTCCCGGAGGGGTTGCAATATGATATCCATCACGCAGAAGGTAAAAGAAGACCCGTATCGACTGGGGTTTCACCTGATGCCGCCGACCGGCTGGATGAACGATCCGAACGGTCTGTGCGAATTCGAAGGAAAATACCACATCTTTTTTCAATATGCACCGGAAGATGCCCATGGCGGGCGGAAACAGTGGGGACATTATATCAGTGATGACCTGCTGCATTTTCGATTTGCGGGCAGCGCGGTATTGCCGGACAACGCCGCAGATCAGGATGGTGCTTTTTCCGGATCGGCGCTGATCGAAGACGGCGAGATGTTGCTGTACTATACCGGCAATGTGGAACAGCCGGGAGACTATGACTATATCCATACGGGGCGCGAGTCCAACACGATCATGCTGCGCAGTAAGGATGGCATGGAGTTTTCGGAAAAACAGGTGCTGCTGACCAATGCGGATTTTCCGAAGGAGTACACCTGCCATATACGCGATCCCAAAGTATGGAAGCAGGGAAATGCCTATTATATGGTTCAGGGCGGACGCATGCAGGCGGATGCGGCTTCCGGGGAGGAGGATCCCGGGGATCGTGGTGCGGTCATCGTGCTGAAGGGCAAAGATGCGGAGCATTTCCGTCCGGTCTACAGCATCACTACGGAAAAAACCTTTGGCTATATGTGGGAGTGTCCGGATTATTTTGAACTGGATGGGAAAAAAGTTCTGAGCTGTTGTCCGCAGGGACTGCCGCAGCAGGACTATAAATGGCAGAATACCTATCAGGCAGGCTATTTTATGCTGCCGTCCTATTTTGATATTGCCGATCCGCAGGGATATGGTTTTGGCTTTGACGGTACGGCAGAGGGAGCGCACTATCTGCTGGAAGATCCGGAGGGGAGCTTCCGGGAGTGGGACTACGGCTTTGATTTCTATGCGCCCCAGACTTTTACCGATCATCTGGGTCGGAGGCTTCTGATCGGCTGGGTCGGCATGTTTGACGCGGACTATGACAATCTGCACACGACGGAGCGTGGTTGGCAGCATGCGCTGACGGTACCCCGGGTACTGACGGCCTGTGAAGACGGCATTAAGCAGTGGCCGGTGGAAGAGATCGATCGTCTGCGTCGTGGTGTGCGTATGACGGAGCGTGCCAATGTGATGCTGCAGCTTCCTACCCGGAAAGCGGATATCATGATCGAAAAAGCACCCGGAGAAGGGTACTCCGGCAAGATCTTTTTCGAGAAAGCCCGGGAGATGGATGAGGTGGGCTACGAGATCGGTGAGGATCGCAAGCTGCATGAGTATGTTATGCTGTTACGGCTTTGGGTGGCGGCATGGTCGGTGTTTGAGATTTCCATAGAAAGTGTGGATGGCGCTCCGGATACCTTTGTACTGCATCTGATCATTGAAGTGCAGCCGGGCAGGGGGCGCAAGGAGCGAAAGGTGCGACTGAAGGATTTCCGTTCCCTTCGCGTGCTTCTGGATACTTCCCTGGCGGAGATCTATGTGAACAACGGAGAGCAGGTGATGACCACGCGCTTCTATGTGGAAGAGGAAGTGGCCAGAAACGCATACCGTCTGCAGGTGGGACCGCCGAGAACCAGGGTGTGGGATATGAAGGGAATGCGGGTTGCTTATGAGTGATATGCAACAGATACAAGGAAAGAGCATCGGTCGGGGGATCGCCGTAGGCCGCATGCTCTTTTATAAAAAGGGTGGAAGGCAGATCCGGCGGACCTACCGGGAAGACAGTGATGCCGAGCTGAAGCGGTTGGCAGATGCGGTGGAGGTGGCGGATGCGCAGCTGAAAGCGCTTGCGGAGCAGGCGGCGCAGACGGCCGGAGAAGAAAATGCTGCGATCTTTGAAGCGCACCGCATCATGCTGCGGGATGAGGAGTTGCATGCTTCCATCCGGGAGATCATCCAAAGCGCAAAGGTGTCTGCGGAGTATGCCGTATTTGTTGCGGAAGAGCATTTTTCCGAGCAGCTGTCGTTATTGGATGACGAATATGTGCAGGCCAGAAAGGCGGATGTGCAGGATGTGTCCTGGCGGCTGATCCGTATCCTGAACGGTTTTGAAGAGATGCAGGAGTTGAAGGAACCGTCGATCATCGTGGCCGAAGACCTGACACCCTCCGAGACCATACAGTTTGACCGTTCCCTGATCCTGGGCTTTGTGACCACGCAGGGCTCCGCAAATTCACATACAGCGATCCTGGCAAGACAGATGTCTCTGCCGGCGGTGTGCGGTGTATCCGTGGATCCCGCATGGAACGGCCGGATGGCGGTAGTGGACGGTGACAGCGGTCTGGTGCTCATTGATCCGGATGAGGAAAACATCGAAAAGAGCCGGCAGCGGAAACGGGAAGAAGCGCAGCTCCGGGAACGCTTACAGCAGCTCAAAGGCAGACCGGCCATCGCAAAAGACGGACGACACATTGCGATCTATGCCAATATCGGCAGTGTGGAGGAGGCCATAGAGGCAAAAGAAAATGACGCGGAGGGCATCGGCCTGTTCCGCAGTGAGTTTCTCTATCTGGAAGGGCGGGATCTGCCTTCCGAAGAAAAACAATTGCTTGCCTACAAAGCTGTGGCAGAAATTATGGAGGGCAAGCCGGTGGTGATCCGTACGCTGGATCTGGGGGCCGACAAGCAGGCGAGATATCTGGAGCTTGGTCAGGAGGAAAACCCGGCTATGGGATACCGCGCGATCCGCATCTGTCTGGACCGGCCGGAGATCTTCCGTACGCAGCTTCGTGCGATCTACCGGGCTTCTGTCTATGGCAGTGTGGCGATCCTTTTTCCGATGATCATTTCTATAGAAGAAGTGCGTCAGTGCAAGCGGCATATCGCTGAGGTGAAGGCAGAACTGAAAGCGGAGAACATACCCTATCGTGAGGATGTGCAGATCGGTGTGATGATCGAAACACCGGCAGCAGCCCTGATCAGTGATCAGCTGGCCGGGGAGGTCGATTTCTTCAGTATCGGGACCAATGATCTGGCGCAGTACACGCTGGCCATTGATCGTACCAATGCACGGGTGGAAGCTCTGGCGGATATGCATCATCCGGCCGTGCAGACGCTGATCCGGCAGACCGTCGAAAACGGGCACAAAGCCGGTATTCGCGTGGAGATCTGCGGTGAGCTGGCGGCGGATACCGGCTATACAAAAACTTTTCTGGATTATGGTGTGGATACCCTGTCCGTATCGTCACCTTATGTGCTGGCGATCAAGGATGCCGTGATCCACGCGGTATCCTGAGAGGAGGAGCTATGAAATTTCACTTAAAAGACCTGATCAACTACCGCGATATCGTAGTGCAGTGCCATGACAATCCGGATGCGGATGCCCTGGCCAGCGGTTTTGCCCTGGTATGGTATCTGAAAAAACAGGACATAGATGCGCGCTTTGTCTATGGCGGCGAAGCTGAGGTGAAAAAAGCCAATCTGCTGAAGATGATCGATGATCTGCAGATCACGGTGGAACATATCACAGAGCTGGCGGAGCCGGAGCTTCTGGTCACGGTGGACTGTCAGTACGGCGAGAGCAATGTGACAAAGTTTGATGCGGAAAATGTCATCGTGATCGATCATCACCGGGTGAGCGGGGAACTACCGGATCCTTCGGATGTGCGCAGCAATTACGGTTCCTGTTCTACGGTGCTTTATGAGCTGCTCACGGCAGAAGGTCTGGACATCAACGAAAACAAGCGTCTGGCGACCGCATTGTACTATGGGCTGATGACGGATACAGACAATTTTTCTTCGATCTTTCATCCGGCAGACCGTGATCTGCGGGATATGGCGAAATATGATGAGAGTAACATATCGGGCTTTCGTAGTTCCAATCTGTCCAAGGAGGAACTGGGCATCGCCGGAAGGGCGCTGCAGAATGCGATCTACGATGATACCTACCGTTACGGTGTGATCGAAACCGACCCATGCGACTCCAATATCCTGGGGCTGGTGAGCGATATGCTGCTGGAGGTGGACGGCGTGGACACCTGCGTGGTCTATGACTTGCTGGATGCCGGCGTGAAGATCTCCGTGCGAAGCGGTACGATCACGACCAAGGCAAGTGAGCTGGCCAAATATCTTGCGGAGGATATGGGCGGTGGCGGCGGACACCTGACGAAAGCCGGCGGATTTCTGAAAAAGGATCTGATCGAAAAGAAGGGGATCGCCTATACTTCTGAAGCCATCCGGAAGATGCTCTGCGACCGCATGGAAAAATACCACAGTGAGAGTGAGATCGTGTATGCGGGGCAGAAGGAAGAAGACATTTCGCAGTATCAGCACTACACCAAGATGGAGGTGTCGGTGGGCTATGTAAAAGTAACAGATCTGGCAGCAGCCGGTACCGAGATCATGATCCGTACGCTGGAAGGTGATGTGGATGTGACCGTGGAAGACGATCTCTACATCATTTTGGGTGTGGACGGTGAGATCTATCCCTGCCGGGAGAAAAAGTTTGCTTCCAGCTATCGCATAAGTGACGAACCCTATGTGTATCCGGGCGAATATCCGCCGGTGGTGGTGGACAATATCGGCGGCGAACGCATCCCGGTCCTGCCACAGGCACACAGCTGCGTGGCGATCGGCGGCACCGGTATCTATGCAAGACAGCTGGATCACCGGATGAAAGTCTTCACCACCTGGGATCGCGAAAAGTACTATCTGGGCGTGGAGGGCGATTTTCTGGCGGTACGCGCCGATGACCTTACGGATATCTATATTATCGCGAAGAGTATCTTCGAGCGGACATATAAACCGGATTGATGCACCTTGTCTTCCCCTTGTTTTTTTAAAAAGTGGCTTGATTAGCCACTTTTTTTGTGCTAGTATATGGAACGGTTTGCGAAAAAACTTAAGTTTTTTAGGGAGGACATTATGCATAAGGATAAGTTAAAACCAATGCTCTTCAGTACTATGAAGAGTTATAACGGCAAGCAGTTTGTGACCGACCTGATCAGCGGTCTGATCGTAGCGATCATTGCGCTTCCGCTGTCTATCGCGCTGGCACTGGCCAGCGGTGTGGGACCGGAGGAAGGTATCTATACCGCCATCGTAGCCGGTTTCATCATCTCGTTCTTGGGCGGCAGCCGTGTGCAGATCGCCGGACCGACGGCGGCGTTTGCGACCATCGTAGCCGGGATCGTGGCCAAGAGCGGTATGGAAGGTCTGATGCTGGCGACCATCGTAGCCGGTGTGTTGCTCATCCTGATGGGTGTGTGCCGCCTTGGTGGACTGATCCGATTCATTCCTTATACAATAACGACCGGTTTTACTTCCGGTATCGCCGTGACGATCCTGATCGGACAGATCAAAGATTTTCTGGGACTGACTTATCCGAAGGGAACAGCGACCATCGAAACCATCGATAAATTAAAAGCGATCGCGTTCAATATTTCCACAACGAATTTATCCGCACTGCTGGTCGGTGTGGTATGTCTGGCGATCCTGATCGTATGGCCGAAGGTAAGTGAGAAGATCCCCGGTTCCCTGATCGCCGTGATCGTGGGTATCCTGATGGTGAAATTTTTAAATCTGCCGGTCAATACCATCGGCGATCTTTATACGATCCGCAGTGGCCTGCCGACTTTCCATATGCCGGTGTTTTCTTTCCAGGCGATCCGCGAGGTATTCCCGGACGGCTTCACCATTGCGATCCTGGCAGCCATCGAGTCCCTGCTTTCCTGCGTGGTGGCAGACAGTATGATCAACTCCCATCATCGTTCCAATATGGAGCTGATCGCACAGGGCTGTGGTAACATCGGATCCGCGTTGTTTGGAGGTATCCCGGCGACCGGCGCCATCGCCCGTACTGCAGCAAACATCAAAAACGGTGGTCGTACACCCATCGCCGGTATCGTACACGCTTTGGTACTGATCCTGGTGCTGGTGGTACTGATGCCGTATGCCGCGCTGATCCCGATGCCGACCATCGCAGCGATCCTCTTTATGGTAGCTTACAATATGTGCCAGTGGCGTACTTTTGTACACCTTTGCAAAACCGCACCGAAAAGTGATATCATAGTACTGGTAACCACCTTTGGCCTGACCGTGGTATTTGACCTGGTGGTTGCTATCGAGATCGGTATGCTGATGGCGGTACTGCTCTTTATGAAGCGTATGAGCGAAGAGAGCCAGATCACCGGCTGGAAGCGTTACGATATGGAAGATGACCCGGACGGAAC
>JAEEGL010932228.1_pt1 | contig 10997 bp, 13 predicted proteins | sample 9134231 | NCBI WGS metagenome assembly JAEEGL01 (sample SAMN16246548, study PRJNA631951) | gut metagenome | biome: gut microbiome; feature: rumen; material: fiber-attached | host: Bos | place: Iran: Karaj | collected 2018-10 | reverse complement strand
TACGGCTGGGAAGATGCAAGTCGAATATGACGGTAAGTGCATAACAATCCAAGAGGGCGATTTGTTCCTCAGTGTTCCTGGCAGTGTTTTGTCCGACTATATGGTCTCTCCCAAATTCGACTGCAAACTACTGGCCATCAAACCGTCAGAGGTAATGGTCTCGCGAAAACTGCACACCATGGTCATCAACAGCATGCTTTATATCAAGACCCATCCTGTAACCCGTCTCACGGAAACGGATGCTGAGGACGTATTCGCCTACTACAACTTGATTTGCCGTCGCATACGACAAGCGGAACATCGTTATCAAAATGGCGAGGTGCGCTCGCTCATCAATGCCTTCCTGCTGAGGATAGTTGGCATCATGGACCGCGGGACTGAGGCCACGGAAACAGAATCAAGCGTTCGTGGCGAGCAATTGGTAGAGAAATTCGTCTGGATGGTCAACGAGGACTGCGGGCGCAACCGTCTCGTTGAATACTATGCCGACCGCCTGAATATCACTCCTAAATATCTGTCAACCCTTGTTCGCAACTCGCTTAACCGCACCCCCACTGATGTCATCAAAGTGGTGACGATGAAAGAGATAGAACGTCGATTACGTTATACAGACGACAGCATCAAGCAGATTTCTCATGCCATGAACTTCCCTAACACCTCTTTTTTTGGCAAGTATTTCAAGCAACACTCTGGCGTGACCCCAAACAGCTATCGCAAGAAGTACCATAAGTAAATGAAAAAATACTATGCGCATTATTGTTACTGCTCGCTTTGAGCGACGAGACGTTCCATACGCATCCACGTTTCAGCTACATTCCTAAGCATCAGAGCACGCATGGCAAACTGGAAATGATTTACTTTAATGAAATTAGTTTGTTTGTCTAACTCGCCAAAGAATAGCATTACATCGCCTCAGATGGCACAGTTTATTTGTCTAAAAATAGTTAAGAATGATGCAAGTAATTGAAAATCAATATAGAATCGTCGGAAACCAAGTTTTCAACGAGGATGAGTATTAAGGGAGCATTTTCCTTGTAACTCAGCGAAAGTCAATATTGTGTGCAGATATGAATTATTTGCACACTTTATTTTTGTGCCATTTTATGCCGTATTTAGTGGCACAACTATACAAAAAATACGGTAGTATTGCTGATTCTCATGGTTTTTTTGTAATTTTGCACACGTTTTCGATGCTATGCACTTTTATGAGTGATAGAATCGGGTTTTGTAATGTTCACATTGTCTAATGTGGAAATCCGTGAAGGCGTAGATAATCCTTCTGGCATTGGACTTACCTCCGATGCATTCCCCGAGGCCGTCAGTTCAAAAACAGGGGTGTCGGTAAGGTATGTACATGCCCCTGTCAAGAAGTGTCTACTGTTTGTCGAACCTGCCCAATGCCATTACTGGAGTTATTGAAGTAAAGAATGGATCATAAGAGAACTCTTTATGAGCGGAATGTACAGGATCGCTCGACTTTGCATTATTATATTGGACTGTTAGCCCGTTGGAAACAGCATTTTAAGTATGTGCGGGCTGTTCGTATTGCACGAAAGCGAGGTGCGACTATTGGCGAGGGTGTCATTATGCCGTTATCACTTGCACTCAGTGCCAATAGTAACCTTACGATAGGTGATCATGTGTCTATTCAGACCGACAAGATAGATCTCCGCTCTCCAGTAAAGATTGGTAGTCATGTTATCATAGGAAGTGGCACAAACATCATAACGACCTCACATAATATTGACTCTCCAGATTGGGAACTCAAGAACTATGGTATTGAGATAGAAGACTACGTGTGGCTTCCTTCCGACGTGATGGTTCTGCCCAGTTGTCGAAAGATTGGCTACGGTGCAGTGGTAGGAAGCGGTAGTGTCGTAGTCAAGAATATAGAACCGATGTCTGTTGTCAGTGGTAATCCTGCTACAGAATTCAAGAAACGGCAATGTGTACATAATGACTTGATAGTAGAGTCTCTGCTTGGTGGAGATTACGTAATCTATAAACAGACTTGGGCCTCAAAAGATGTCTGACAACTTTAACAAAAACCGAATAGCAAAGAACTCCATCCTTCTTTATGTCAGGATGCTTTTTACCATGTGGCTGAATTTGTACGCCACACGACTGGTGCTAAAGAATCTTGGTGTAGATGACATGGGTGTTTATGGAGTAGTTGGAAGTGTTGTCGGATTATTTGCTGTTTTTTCCAGCGGTATTACAAATACAATACAACGTTTCATTACTTTTGAACTAGGGAAGGATGTTGGCAATGTTAATAAGGTGTTCTGCAGTTCGCTTAATATTATCTTTCTATTGTCTACCTTCATCTTTTTACTATTAGAGAGTGTTGGCATTTGGTTTCTCAACAATCGGGTAAACATTCCCCCATCAAGCATGCAGGCTGCCATTTGGGTATATCAACTCTCTGTGCTTACTTGTATAGTGAACTTAATTAGCATACCCTATAATGCATTGGTTATTGCCCACGAAAAGATGGATGCATACGCCTTAATATCTATTATACAGGTTATCTTAACATGTGTTGCGGCGTATTGCCTTTCCCTTTTTGACTCAAAGAGGCTTCTTGTTTATGCAGTAATGATGACAGCAATAAGTGTATTAGTACGTTTGTTTTATCAGGTCTATTGTCATGTAAAATTTGAGGAGTCTCGCTTTCATCTATTTATAGATAAAGGTGTCATAAAACAGATAGGTAAGTTTGCTGGCGTTACCACATTCTCTGGCATATTGGAGAGTTTGTATAATCAAGGGATTATTTTAGTAATCAACTGGACGTTTGGGGTGGCTATCAATGCCGTTTATACTATTGCATTGCAATTAAAGAACTCCGTTCTCTCCTTTACCTTCAACATATTCAAGGCTATGGCTCCTCAAATCACTAAGACTTATGCAAGTGGCGAATTTGAAACCCACAAACGGCTGGTTTATAGCGCCAGCAAGATACAGGTTTATATGATATACTTCATAATGATACCCTTTTTGTTTCATACGGAATATATCATGCGTCTATGGTTGGGTAATGTTCCTCAATATATGGTCTCTTTCGCGCAGGCAACCATATTTCTCAGCCTATTGTATGCAATGTTTGAACCCATCAGGACAGCCGTTCTTGCTACTAACCATATCTCAAAGTTCATGATCATTCCCAATGTGTTTTATATTCTTTCCCTGCCATTGTGCTATTTCTTGGCACTGTGGAGTGTTAATCCTGTGGTATTAATTTTATGTGTAGTTTCCGTCGAAGTCATTGGTTGTTTCTTACGTACTTATTACGCTCTACGTATAACCCCTCTGTTTTTAAAGGATATTTTGTTAAAGGTAATCTTACCGAATGTTAAGGTTGCAGTTGGGAGTGTTATCGCATGTTACCTTCTCTCCAATTATACGAGTGAGAATCTGCATGGTATATTAGTCCTTCTATTTGTGAATAGTCTTATCCTCCTTGGAATAATCTATTTGGTTGGAATAAACCATCAAGAGCGTCAATTGGCCAATGACATAATTAAGAATGTAGTAAGACGTTAATGAAAAATAGATTAAAAGCGTTAATATATTTCTATATCTTTTCTACCATTTTTGATGGTGCCTTTAGGAAATGGATACTGCCTCAGATAAGTGACAGCTTAATGATTGTGAAAAGCATTATTGCTGTTGCGATTTTTATTGAAGGGGTAAGATATTGGAATAGATTTTCTAATTGGGAAATTTCATCGATACTTTTGGGCTTTATCTCTTTTGTTTTATCACTTTTAGCGGGGCATGGTAATTTAGTAGTGGCGATTTTCGGCTGTTATCCTCTTCTTATTGGCATTCCTGTTTGTTTTATTATCGGAGAAAAACTTAATAAAGCAGACATCATAAAAATAGGCAAATGGTTCGTATATATTGCAATAGTTAATTCTATATTTATTATTGTCCAGTTTATGCTTCCCGTAACTCATTTGTTGAATTTTGGTGGTGGAAGTACGGAAGGAATTGAAGGTGTCTCTGTATCAAGTTTAGCCGGTGGTTTCCGTCCACCGGGCATTTTTTATCATAATACACAAAATGTGGCATTTTGTTCTTTGGCTTTTGCTTTTATGCTATATTTCTACTTTGTACGTAAGAATGAAATAAAAAAGTATTTGTTACTATTAGCATTATTATTAGAGTTAATCTCAATAGTTCTCTCATCATCTCGAACTAATGTTTTTGTGCATCTGGGGGTTGTTGCTTTCTTTTTCCTTTTTGCAACAAATAAAGAAAGAAAACGTTCTTTTCTTAAGGTGGTTGTCATATCAATACCTTTAGTAATCGTTATTGTCTCCACAGATATGATGGAATCAGCATTAGACAATTTGATAAAACGTTTTGAAAGTGCAAGCGAGACTCAGTATCGTGGTTCCTCAACAATAGAAGGTACAATAAACGATATCGTATATCGCGGTTTTCTTTATAATCTTGATGCTTTAATTGAGCCCAAAACTTTTTCAGGAGAAGAACCGCCGTTTTGGGGATATGGTCAAGGAATGGGAACTCAGGTAGGGGGACGATTGTTGAAACTGGGTAAAGACACTTCGGGATTTGCTTTGGCAGAATGGGATGGACTTCGAATAATGTGTGAGTCTGGACTGTTAATGGGTTGGCTTATTATATTCGTGCGTATCGGTTATGCATTTAGGTTCTTTTTTAGAGTTACATCTTTGAAATATCAAAAACAGATACTATCTTTATGTATCCTGCCATCATTTCTTCTAATGTTTTATCTCACTTCCACGTGGGGTAATGTATTTATTTGTAATTTCGCTTTTATTGTAGGGGGACTATTTTTGGCATCTTTAAGATTTAAAGAAAAATATGGTTATTAATATTGCTTCATTTGGGGGGAGGACTCATCTACTTGATACAGCGCGAGAATTAGCTAAGCAAGGAAACATAGTGCGTTTTTACTCATATGTACCTACCAAGCGCGCGGTTAAATATGGTTTACCAGCAGAATGCAATTACTCCCTTTTCCTTTGGGCTTTACCTTTTCTTGTATTATACAAGATTTTTGGCTTTAAAAATTGGAATCAATATCTTTATCATAGGATTTTTGATGTGTTTACAGCATATTATATGAAGCCGTGCGATGTCTTTATTGGCCAAAGCCCCATGCATAATTTTTCTATTCGATATGCTAAGAAAAAGTATAATGCATTAACGATATTAGAGCGAGGTTCTGCACATATACTAGAATACAAAAAACAATTAGATGGCAATCCTAAATACCATGGAAAACCATTCCTACCTAACTTTATGATAAAACATGATTATGCCGGGTATTTATTTCCTGATTATATATCTGTTGGGTGTGACTATGCAAAAAAGAGCTTCCTTCAAAATGGTTATTTTAGGGATAACATTTTTGTGAATAACTATGGATTTGACACTTCACAATTCACAAGTACATGCTTATCTGAGGACGCTTATGATCTTATCTATGTTGGACGATGGAGTTATCTTAAGGGATGTGATTTATTAACTGAGGCATGTCGTAAGAAGAATTACAAATTATTACATGTTGGTTCCATATTTGATATGGATTTTCCAAAAATGAAGAACCTAACTCATATAGACGCTGTTGAGCAATTAAAACTAAAGTACTTCTATTCACATGCAAAAGTGTTTGTATTACCATCAAGAACAGAAGGATTTGGGATGGTATTGTGCCAAGCAGCGGCATGTGGGCTACCAATTGTATGCAGCAAAAATACAGGAGGACCGGATCTAAAGAAATACACTATCTCAAAAGAATGGATTATAACGATGGATAATTATACTGTAGATTCACTTATTCAATGTATAGAAACAGCCCTACAGTTATCCAAAACACAGAAAGGATTTAGGAGCTACCTAAAAGCCAGTTTTATAGAAGCGTCATGGGATGGTTATGGAAGAAGATATAATGAATTCCTGAAATCCATAATCAGAAATGACAAATAACAATTTCGATGCTCTTTTAGGGAAATAGATATGTTTGCAACTCTTCGAAAAATAACAGATGTAATCATTAGTCATAATTGGCTAGTAACTATATATATTAATTTTAGGGTTCTTCCTATAAAACAAGCAATCCACCTTCCGATAGATATTTATAGAGGTATTAGGATTAATTCCATATCTGGTCAGATATCAATAACTTCTAATAAACTATGGCGAGGCATGATAAAGATAGGAGGAAGGGGAAGTGACATGTTTTCTGGACGCAAAGTGATTTTGGATGTTCAAGGAAATGTCGAGTTCTCTGGACAAACGGAAATAGGCTATGGTACTTTTGTCCATGTTTCTAAAGGAGCCAAACTAACATTTGGAAACAAAGTAAGAATAGGAGCTTTGTGCAAAATTTATTGCGATTCTCAAATAGTTTTTGGGAATGAGGTTGGTATAAGTTGGGAAAGTCAAATCTTTGATACTAATTTCCATTATTTTGAAGATATATATAATGGAAGGAAGTTCGAAAAGACTAAACCTATAAAAATTGGCTCATATAATTGGTTTGGTAATCGCTGTAACATTATGAAGGGAACTATTACACCTGATTGGCTGATAGTAGCATCTAATAGTATGACAAATAAAGATTACACTGAATACGAATCACAATATGCAGTTTTAGCAGGTTCGCCTGCGAAAGTTGTAAAAACAGGAGTAAGACGCGTTTTTGATAATGATTAATAGCATGTATGTAAGAATTGCAGCATTACTAACATGTCATAACAGAAAGTCCAAGACTTATGATTGTTTGATGTCTTTGGCAAAGGGTGAAAAGAAATGTCAGATAGACGTGTTCCTAACTGATGATGGTTCTACAGATGGAACAGCTGATATGATAAAGAATGAATTCCCTAAGGTTCATCTGATATTTGGTGATGGGAATCTCTATTGGAGTAGAGGAATGTATTCATCATGGAAAGAGGCCCTTAAAGGAGATTATGACTATTATCTATGGTTGAATGATGATATTATCTTATACGATACTTTCCTTGAAGAATTATTCGAGTGTTATAAAATTGTTGGAGGTCACGCAATTGTCTCTGGATTGATTGAAGATATAAACAAAACAGAGATAATATACGGTGGATGCAATGAAAACAGACAGATTATCAAGTCAGGTAATCGCCCGAACAATATTACTTTTATGAATGGGAATGTGGTTTTGATACCCAAATCTGTTGTTGATACAATTGGCATTATCGACCCTGTATTCCACCATGATTTAGGAGATGTAGACTACGGGCTCTCAGCGGTAGAAAATGGCATTAAAGTTGTTAGTACAAGAATTCCCATTGGAGCAGGATATAAAAATAACTACTGTAGAGTTAGGAAATGGGGCGTTTCTATAAACAAACGCTTTAAAGTTTTATACTCACCTTTAGGATCAGTACCATCAATTAATTATTATTATCGAAAAAAGCACTTTGGAATATTGAATGCTATATCATATTGGTTATATTTGCACATTATTAATACAATATCAGATAAAATGTGCGTGATTATGTTTGGAAACAAATATATTGATGAAGAATAAAACTATAATGAGAAAAATTGCTCTTTTATTTCGAGGTATCAGAAGAATCTGGCGTAACTTATTCTATTACATCACTTTATGCAGGGTTAAATGGGTATTATTCCTTAATCAAGTAAAATATGGAAAAAGATTACATTGTAATGGCATTCCGTATATATGTGTCTCACCATTTGAAGGTAGTTTAGTGGTAGGTGACGACCTTACTTTAAATAACGGGATAAGATTTAATCCAATAGGTTTCCCACAACCTTGTACGTTGTATGTTGATGCAAATGCCACTCTTGTTATTGGTGATAGAGTTGGTATTTCTCAAGCATCAATTATATGTCATCATAACATAAAAATAGGTAATGATGTCAAAATAGGTGGAGGAGTAAAGATTTACGATACCGATTTCCACTCACTGAATCCAAAAGACAGGTTGGACAGGAATCTTGACATTTCCAACAAAAAAAAGGAAGGAGTTATTATTGGCAACAATGTTTTAATTGGAGCAGGAGCATTTATCTTGAAAGGAGTTACAATTGGGGACAACTCTATAATAGGGGCAGGATCTGTTGTAACAAAATCCATTCCATCAAATCAAATTTGGGGAGGTAATCCTGCAGAGTTAATAAGAAAAATATAAGAATACTAGTTCTTATCCAATTTCTTACCAGAAAGGATGATTACATTATTATTTGGTAATCGATATACGGATAAGTGATGTTAATTTTATGAAAGTCCTACATTCTGGAACATTGGCAGCATCAGCAGGAGGTCCTGCAATGAGTACTTATCTCACTTTAAGAGGATTGAGATATTTGGGGATAGATGCTCAGATTATCATGTTCCTCCAAAAAGAAGGAGAAAATCTTAGAGGTAATGATATATCAATCCATTATGTTAAATCAAATCCTAAAACACCGCTTGGATATGCAGCTTCTTATAAACAGGATGTTATAGAATTGGGCGATTATGATATTTATCATGCTCAAGGAGTTTGGCAATGGAATACGTATGCTTTAGCTAGTGCTGCGAGACAATGTCATAAGCCTTATCTGATAACCCCTCGTGGTATGTTATATCCTCAGGATATCAAAAAGTCGAATGCGTTTCTCAAAAAGCTATCGCTTAAATTGCGTCTATTGAAAGATTTGAATAAGGCGGCATGTGTGCATGTCACTTGTGAGGAGGAGATGCGTCATTGCCGAAATCTCGGAGTGACTTCACCAATAGCCATTATTCCTAATCCAGTAGAGATTAAGGACTATCCTTATAGGAAAGAAGACGATGGTAAGAACCAATCGTCTGGCGTACGCCGCATAGGATATCTTGGACGTATTTCCAGACGAAAGAATATTGAAGGACTGATAAAGGCTTTTCATGAGTTGGGAAGTGAGGCAGAAGATGCAGAACTCCTGATTATTGGAGGTGGAGATAAGGAATACGAGCGGGAATTACGTAATCTGGTGGCGAAATGCCATTTGACCAATGTACACTTTACAGGATTTCTAATTGGCGAAGAGAAAGACAAAGCATTGGCATCCTGCTCCGTTTTGGCTATGCCAAGTGAGTTTGAAAATTTAGGGAACGTAGTGCTTGAAGGATTAGTGAGACGTATACCTTGTATTGCAACTAAGGGTAGTCCTTGGGAGGAACTCCATACGCATTATTGTGGTTGGTGGGTTCCTTATACGCAAGCAGATATCACCAACGCCGTCAGGAGCGCATTGAATGCGACAGAAGATGAACTTCAAACAATGGGACAAAATGGACGCAAACTAATGGAGGAACGCTATAGTGTAGAAGCAATCGCTGGGAAAATGAAGGCCTTGTATGAGTGGATATTGGGTATTTGTTCAAAACCGGATTTTGTTTATTTTTGATTGATATGAAGGACAAGGTGATTAATATAGGAAGTGTTAGTCTTAGAACCAAAATGCGAAGGGTTGTTTGGAACGTAACTTGTTTCTTACTGTTTCGACCTTTTCCAACGAAACTGTTTTGGTGGTGGCGATGGCTGTTGCTGAGATTGTTTGGGGCAAAGATTGACTTTAGTGCCCATGTATATTCCTCAGTCAGGATTTGGGCTCCGTGGAATCTAAAGATGGAGAAGGACAGTTGCCTTGGCCCTCATGTTATCTGTTACAATCAGGCTATGATATCATTAGAAGATCATGCTATTGTTTCGCAATATGCTTATTTGTGTACAGCAGGGCATGAGATTGATAAGCCAAATACTGCGAATTCTGGATTGATAGTCGCTCCCATTACAATTGATAAGAATGCCTGGATTGGCACTCGAGCATATATTAATATGGGTGTTGAGATTGGGGAGGGTGCCATTGTTGGCGCCACTGCTTCCGTATTTAAGGATGTTGAACCGTGGATGGTTGTCGGGGGAAATCCTGCTAAGATAATAAGAGAAAGAAGAAAAGAGGATGAGTAGACATCCAAAAATCTGTTTGGCTTGTTCCGCTGGGGGACATCTCAGAGAGTTACAACTGGCAGTTGGTACAATTCCCAATGACTATCATTGTTATTGGCTGACTCTAAAAACGGCATCGACCAAAGCATTTATGGCTGATAAGGAACATGTGTTCTTAACAAACTTCCAGCCTGCGAAGAAATGGTCATTAATAGTTAATTGTTTACAAGCTATATGGTGGGTGCTGGTAAAAAGACCAGATGTAATTATTACAACTGGTGCTGGTGTGACAATACCAACCATCTATTTTGCCAAGAAATTGTTAAGAACGAAGATTATCTTTATTAATTCGGCTGCAGATGTTACTGAGTCATCAAGAACTCCCGTATGGATAAAGAATTTTGCTGATTTGTTTCTGGTTCAGTGGGAGGACATGCTGAAGGTGTTTCCTCATGCCACTTGTTGCGGAGTATTATGATATTTGCGAGTTTAGGAACAATGGATATGCCATTTTATAGGATGGCAAAGGCTGTAGATGAGTTTGCTGCAACCACCAAAGAAGAAGTTATTGTGCAAACAGGACATACCGATTTTAACTACCAACATGCGAAGTCTTTTAAGTTTTGTACCAAGGACGAGATGCGGCAGTATATTTCTGATGCAAGTATCCTGATTCTACAAGGCGGGTGGGGCACTATTTCTGAGGCGATGGAAATGCATAAAAGGATTGTGGTCATTCCCAGGCATGATAAGACGGAACATATACACAACCAGTTTCAGTTGGTCAGGAAATTGGACTCACTTGGCTGTGTGATAGGTGTGTTTGATGAAAAGAGTTTGCCTGAGGCTGTTAAACGGGCTGAGGCCTTCGACTTCAAACTGACGGAAAAAGGCAATGCAGAAACGATTATAAGGGAAAAACTAAAAATTTGGTTTGGGTAATGATTAAGGTCTCTATTATCATACCTGTATATAATGTATCGGCATATATAGAACGCTGCATAAAGTCTGTGATAAATC
>JAEEGL010772117.1_pt1 | contig 10997 bp, 5 predicted proteins | sample 9134231 | NCBI WGS metagenome assembly JAEEGL01 (sample SAMN16246548, study PRJNA631951) | gut metagenome | biome: gut microbiome; feature: rumen; material: fiber-attached | host: Bos | place: Iran: Karaj | collected 2018-10 | reverse complement strand
GACTCTCATGACCGTGCGTCCGACTCGCTCACTACCCGTAAAGAAAATGTAATCATACTTCTGATGAAGTACATCATCATAAGGTACCACTTCATCTATGGCATAAATGTAATTCCTGTCAAACGTACTGTTGATCAGATCCACTACTGCCCCCGAAGTAAACGGACTGGTCTTGGGTGTCCTGACTATAGCACAGTTACCGGCAGCTATAGCTCCGATAAGCGGAACCAGTGTCAGGAAAAACGGATAGTTCCAGTGTGCCATAATGAGGACTACACCGTATGGTTCTCTGATGACCGTGCTTCTTGAAGGAAACAAGAATCTAGGAGTCTTGACCTTTTCGACTCTGTCCCACGCATCGATATTCTTAAGAGCATACTTAATGGCAGAGATCACCGGTCCGATCTCCATCATATAAGCTTCCTGCTTGGGTCTGTCCACATCCTGCTTAAGTGCGGTATATATGGCTGGTTCCTGTTCCATTACCGATTCCAGCAGCTTCTCTAAACTGTTTTTCCGAAACTGAATGTCACGGGTCACTCCCGTGTAGAAGAATTCTCTTTGAGTATTGATTATAGATCCAAGATCCATGTGTTCTGTCTCCGTTCGTTACTGTATTCCGATCATTGGGTAAATCTCATATCGCCTATGGTCAATCTGCTGCTTCCGGTTTTATTGACTACTATACCGTAGCTTCCGTTACCTGGGAAATCGAAACTCATGCTTCCTTCCCCCTCTTTAAGCCTTATAGTGTCTATCAGATCTTCACCCGCATATAATTCTACCACGGAATCTGCTACCTGGTCAGCCTTATAATCCAATGTCCATTTACACGGCATAGTGATCTCCAGAGAAGGGCTTATCAGGATCTCACCGGTCTTATCCGTAGTCAGATGTCCCGCTGCATCGATATCTCCATTTACTTCATATCCGGGAGCTGTTACAAGATCCGTTGTGTCCATTCCTTCTATGGGACCTGCAACTCCGTCGATAGGATTATGCTCAGACAGATAAAGACCATAATTGAGAGCATCTCCTGACAGAACATAATTATCCTTAATATATGACGGACAGCTGTCAAACTCATATTCCGTAGCTATCAGCACATTTCTGTCGGTATATGAACTCCTGTCTCTGTCAGAATAATAGAAATCATGATTAAGGACTTCACCCGAATCCGGCAGATAAGTCTCATATGTCCTGGTCTTATCCGCAAATCTTAACCATTCCGTACCATATCCGCTTTCATAAAGAGAGAAAGCACTTCCTGCATCATGTTCTTCCATAAATGATATGACTGCATCATCTACGGCCCTTGAATAGTCTTCCCTGTGAAAATACTGTCTGGAACCCCAGAGGACCTGATACAGGTTAAGTAACAGGATCGCTCCCACTACAGCGATATACAGAAGGAATCCCGCATCAAAAGTGACTGATTTTTGATCTTCCTTAGTTCTTAGTCCCTTAAGATAAGCAGCAAACCTTATGACTGCGCAGATCATAAGCGGAACCGCTCCGAGTATATGATATCTCTGCTGTGAACCCGATACAAACAGGATAAAGTAATTCCATAAGAACACCGATATCAGCAGCTGCTCTGCATATAATGCATATCCGGATCCTTCATCAGTCCCCAATGCATCGCCTGAACCTGATGTCATACCCTGCGCTTTTACAATCTCAGTCGCTGCAATTTTTCCCACAGAAAGCAGACCGAATATTAAGATGACTGCGAACAGGAAGAGTCTTACTATGGACATCACAGAACCAAGTGACATCACGGGAATGCTCTTCTCCGGGAAAATGCGAAACATCTCAACCAGATCCAAAAATGTCGAGAACAGGTTGTCACGAACCTTCTCCATGGACTTAAACTGGGCAAGTTCACTGTTGGGAGTGACATGATTGACTTTGCAGACAATGATCCCTGAAAGAGTGATGATCACCGAACAGGCAGACATTATCATCCGATATAGCGTATCTTCGGTTCTGCCGCCTAATATGAATCTGAAGATCATATATATAATCACCGGCAGGATTCCGCATATAAATACATATATACCGCTGGATACGGCAGTTACAAATAACAGGATAAAGTAAAGAATACACAAACTGACAGTGCTTATAGCACGTCTGTCCTCCTTGCGCGTAAGTAAAAGCGTGATGAATATAAGAGGCAAAAAGACCTTCTGGGTATAATGCTCGCCCCCGATAAAGAGCATATTGGTATAGGCCAGCATGCCGAAATCAAAGATCGTAAGGATCAGTGATGTAGCCAGCAATCTGTATCTTCTGCTGACTCCCGTAAGGATCAAAAGCTTATGCAGTACCGTGACCCATATGGTCACATTGATTAGATTGGCGATACCATATGATATGAGGATATTACCTGTGAGCATATAGATCGGGATCGCAAATATGGCGCTGTGGTCCAGTTCAGCCGTTGTGATGTAATCCCAGTGAGGCAGGAAGATCGTTCGCTTATCACCTATCTCCATCACGTGCCTCAGTACTCTGGCAAAATCCACATCTACCATGCTGCCCAGTTTAAAAAGATTGGCATATACATAAAAAAGGAGCTCTATGACTATAACAGCCAAAAGAGCATATTCCGTATATCGTTGTATCTTATCCTTGTATTTCGCTATCATCTGATCATATACCATGCAGTTTCCGGGCTCTGTTTCTTAACCGGAAGTCTTCTCTTGCTTTTTACCGTGGAATGTAATATTATAGTTAAGCATTGCTCTGATACAATGTGCCGGGGTGTGGCTCAGCTTGGTAGAGCGCTACGTTCGGGACGTAGAGGCCGCGTGTTCGAATCACGTCACCCCGATATAAAGCGACTGGCTTGTATAAGTCAGTCGCTTGTATTTTACCATATTTTAAACTCTATAGCCACGTCCTGCTGTTTCATTGGTCAATTCATCCAGAACCTTGTCTTTGCTGTAGGTCATACCCGTAAGTACTGTCTGTGTATGTATCATAACAGGACCCGATTTGTCAGTTGAGGCTATTTTTTCATATGAATCCCTTAATTTCTTAAGCTTATCAAGAACTTCGTTAAGCCCTTCAGTCTCACCTGATATATAGGCGGCGCGAAGCTTGTTCTTCATATAAACGTACAATCTGTTAAGGGATTTGGCTAAATCATATTCGAAGTGCAGATTATTCTGCATCTCCTCAATACATCTCATGGCATTAGCCGTGGAGAAGCTCACACTGCCAATATCGTCTGCACTCGCAGCGGCAATGGCTTCTTCCACATAATCTATAGTAATCTCATAGAGTATCACTATCAATTCCGCTCTGTTGGCTTGTGTAATACGTAATGTATATTCGCTCTTTTTCTCACTTGTCATAGGATACCTCTTTCATTGCTTACTGAAGTAACTGTAACATCTGTGAAGGTCTCTCATTGGCCTGGGCAAGGATAGCCGTTGCTGCCTGAGATACTATCTGGAGGTTAGAGTAATTGCTCATCTCCTCTGCCATATCCGTATCCATGATGCGTGAGTAAGCAGCTGTCATGTTCTCATCACTTGTTGCCAGGTTGGTCTCCGTATGCTCAAGTCTGTTCTGGCATGCACCAAGACGGCTTCTAATAAGTGATACCTGTCCTATGGCACCCTTGATCTGATCTATTGCCTTGAGTGCCCCTTCTGCCGTGCTCACGTTGAGACTCATATCCTTTGTCTCGTCACTGTCCTGATATTTAAATCCGAGTGATTCCATTGAAAGCTTCTCGAATCTGATATCAAGTGTCTGACTCTCGTTGGCACCTATCTGGAAGGTCATCGCGCCGTAACCCGTAAGATCGAGGCTTATCTGTGCATCCTCAGGTGTTGCCGGTGCAGGGATCTCCATTTCTCTGACAGATGAGAGCGTTCTGACACGGGCATCATCGGGCTCTGTCTTAATACTCTCCGTCTCTTCCGTCAATGTGATGATATTTCCGTTAGTATCAGTATATTTAGTCGTTGTCTTGGTGATAATAGTTGTCTCGGTAAGATTACCGTCATCATCATATCGCTTGGTTGTTTTTATCTCTGTATCTCTGTCATATGTATTACCGTCTGAGTCCGTAAAATTTCCGGTTCCTTTCTGCAGGTCTTCCTCTTTTTTAAGAGTCGTTCCGTCGGTCTGATACTCTGTTATCGGATAGCCGGAATCTGATGTGAGATTCAAAGCCACATCAGCATCTATATCACTGTTGTTAGTCCTGATATTGTCCTCAGCTGTCTTAAGAAGATCCTTGTAACCATAACCTGCGATATCCAGCGTAAATTCATCGCCGTCATCACCCTTATATGTCAGATGATACATATCTCCGCTTACTTTGAACTCTTCATTCTTTTTATCCGGACGGGTCACATCCACTTTCTTCTCTGAAGAGCCGTTGTATGCTTCAAGGATCATATCACCGTTCTTATCTTCCACAAACTTAAACTGGCCGATCGTAAGATCATATTCACCATACATCACTGAGTCTGAATACTTATCTACCTTTACTTCGAGCTTGTCAGTATAGCCCTTGAGATCGAATTCGCCCGTGAAAAGTCTCTGGCTGTTATACTCTGTGGTCTGGCCGATCCTGTCGATCTCTTCACCCAACTGTGATATTTCCATCTGAATGGCTTTTCTGTCGTCTGTCTCCAGAGTTCCGTTAGCTGCTTTGATAGACAGCTCGTTCATTCTCTGCAGTATATCGTGCACCTCGGCAAGTGCTCCGTCTGCTATCTCGATTACTGATACGCCATCCTTGGCATCCTGTGACGCTGCTTTAAGTCCCTTTAACTGAGCGTGCATCCTTCTGGAGATGGCAAGTCCTGCCGCATCATCCTTAGCGCTGTTGATCTTGTAACCGCTGCTAAGTTTCCCCAGAGATGTGGTCAGCTTGTTGTCATTCAACTTCAGTGAGTTGTTGGCTATCATCGCTGACACATTGTAGTTGATCTTAAGACTCATAGGTTTCCTCCATCGTTATCCGTTATCGCGTATCACTTGTATGAACTCTTTTGCTATATTGTATAAGGCCTTCGTACTAACAGCCTCATTATTATTATCGGCACCGGCAACTCTTCCCTTAATGCTTCGTACCGGATCTCCTATCAAGAATCTCAGATCCGTCTTTTCATATCCGAGAGAATGTATCCTCTCTGTAAGCTGCTCACCGGTTTTACCGAGTGAATCAAGCCCTTGTCTGTCAGCTGCATAGAGATTTATCTCTACATGCTCTTTTCTTACTCTTATCTGTGACTGTATCCTGCCGAAGGATTCTGTTTCCATTACGGCACTTACAAGACCTGTTTCATCTCCGTGCTCCAGCCTCAGATTGATATCGGTGATCTTACCGTCGATCATGACCGGTACATGATAATTCTCTGTTTCCGCAAATCTCGTTGCCAGTGATATCTGCTTGTACATAAGAGATATACTTCTGACATCCACCATATTGTCGGCTGATGTGTCCGTCATCTTCTGAAGCGTATCCGTCATTGCCTTTGTCATATCCTTATATGCATCTAAGGCAGCAACTCTGTCAGTCATTCCTTCAGTAAGCCTGTTCATTGCTTCGGTCAGACTCTGTTCGGTACTGTTATCTGCTGTATTTTCCTGATCACTCAGTTTTCTGTCCGTTCTTCTTGCATATGCTCTTATGGTTCTGAACAGATCGTTGGGAGCTGACATGAACTGCTCCTGTGCCAGTACATTATTAACCGATGCTGGGATATCTGACTGCGTCAATTCGACGAATACCGCCTCATCCGCTGTAGCTGTCTGTCTTATCTGCTCCAGGTTCTCTGTCAGATATTCCTGCTCTAACTGCTCATATGCGGTTTCTGTGATCCTGCCTGCAAATGCTGTCTCTATCTGATCGGTTATCGATATTCCTCTCGGAATGCTCTCACTTAATAATCCGAAGCTGTCATCTATGTTGACATCCAGCTTATAACCTCTGCCTCTCATGGCAGTTAAGAGCTTTCCGAAGGTCATATCGGTCTCACTCTCGATAAGTCTTCCTATCGCTGCATGATCCGAACGTTCAATACTGTTGAGCATTCTGTATATTCCTATGTAGGATGCTCTCTCATCTTCGGTGATCGCATTTGACTTCTCAAGCTTATAGAGGAATTTGCTGTATTTGTCGGCTTCTCTCTTAGGATCATGATCAAGTTCACTTATATGGTTCACCAGTTCATCTATATCCATATCCAGAGGATTTACACCCTCTCTTATAAGAGCCAGTGTCTTACCCGGTGTAAGTGCCTTGATCACACCCTCTAACTTGGAATCAGCTGCTTTGACCCTGCGTATCGAATCCTCATTGATGACCATGCTGTTGTAACCGAGTATTCTTACCGCTCTCTGATTCTCTGCGCTTGTATCAAGACCCAGATCCGATAATATATCATCCACATTACGGAATGCCTTGGTAATGGAATCACCCAGATCCCGTCTTATCTCTGTTCCTACTGCTTCATAAGTCTGTTCAGCCGCATCGAATCTGGCTTTGTAATCCTGACCTATGCTGTGAGCCCTGCCAAGTGTAAAGACACCGTCATTCTCCGTGGCTGCTCTTCCGATAAGCGCTGCGGGCATTGCAGGTATCTCTTTTACAACCTGCGTAGTCTGCGCAAACAACTCTATCCTGCGCTCTATCGACATCGTGTTTACTGTACCGGCACCGTTACTTAAAGAGCTATCATCACCGGTTTCTTCCTTATCACCAAGGAATGATGAATATAATTCTTTCTCTGCTTCCTTAAGCGCGGATATCGTTGCTTCAATGGATTCTGTATCTATCGTCATTCCCGACTTAAGGAGTTTGATATTGGCATCAACAGACATCCTGAGTCTGGCGGTCTCTCTTCCTATCTCGGATTCGATCAGGCTTGCCTTAAGATCGACCGCCTGTCTGTATATGCTTACCGAATCAGCCGACAGATCGGCGTCCTTGGGTTTAAGACCTTCTGCTATCGCCTGCATTGAAGCTGCTACGACGGTTCGTGCGGGAACGGGGAAATCAACGGACTTGATATCACTCAGAGTCTCCATTTTTTGCTCTGTAAGGGGTATGCCCTTCTCAATGAGCCATCTGGCATCATCAAGCTTCTCTTCCGCTGTTGCGCCGTCTATGGTCATCTCTTCAACAGCCTTCTTAACCTGGGGCTCTATAGACTCCCAATCAACGGTATCAGCCTTCTTGGCCAGATAACCCGGCATGTCTTCACCGTAGTATCCTCTTGCCTGCCTGCTGCCGTCACCGAAAGCACTGAATGTCGATGTATATATATTGCCTATGGTAGGACGCATATCGTTCTCTACCATATATTTTATACTGCCGTCCGTGAGAGAATCGATCTCTGACATCATCGCCACGGCTTCGCTTATCTTCTTAACATTATCCGGAGTATCCGGAAGATCTGCGTTCTTAAGAGACTCCTTTATGGAATCTATATCAATGGTCCTGCCTGTTATGTTCTTAAGCTGCTCATCAGACAGATCATCATTGAAACCAGCAACAACCTGACCTGACTCAGCCATAACGGCCTTGATATGGTCAAGTATGGTCTCTCTGTCTTCGGGATCCATTTCGGAAGGATCAAATCCTTCTTCCATGGCTTTTCTGTAATCTTCCCCTGACATAGTATTAGACATAACAGTCATGTAATCACGGGCCGTTGCTACGTCTATCTTAGACGCCTCAGCCTTAAGATCCTCTGTAGTCCTTCCGTGGACTCCATAGGCATTTACATCCGTGTACATGCCGGCTATGTCTAATCTTACCGCCCCTGCTTTCTCACTCTTGGAGAAATTAGGGCTTTCAGGGATTGATGTATACTGCCTTACGGCTTCCTTACCGGATACATCCAATCCTATCTTCATTATTTATTGCTTTTCCTTTCATCTGATATGAATCACGATATGACAAGAGTGAACAGATCTGTTTGAATCCGTTCACTCTATATTTCGGTTGATATCTGTCTTAACTTAATAGCATATCTGCCTGATAATCCTATATCTCAAATACAAGCGCAGTAAATGGTGCAAGATCGAAAGTGAGCATATAAGGCCTGTTGTCACAGGGACTCTCTGTCGGGGTAATGTTCTTGTGCACTGCATGCCCGTTGCCGCCATACTGCTTGTCGTCACTGTTAAGCAAAAGCTTCGCTCTCTTGGCCGTCGGAACGCCTACAGTATAATTCTCTCTGTGGATCGGCGTCATGTTAAGGACAAACAGTATCCGCTTCTTGCCGTCTAAGCTCTTACGCATGAAGCTGTATGTGCTCCTGTCTGCATCATCGGCGTTTATCCACTCGAATCCGCCCCAGTCGTTGTCACATTCATACATGCATTTGTTGGATCTGTAGATATTGAGCAGATCTCTCACATAGTCATGCATGCCCTTGTTAAGAGGCTCACTTAAGAGATACCAGTCAAGCTCTCTTGCCTCACTCCACTCTCTCTCCTGGCCGAACTCCTGACCCATGAAGAGCAGCTTCTTGCCGCAGTGGCCGAACATGAAGGTATAACCCACACGTAAGTTGGCATATTTGTCAACCTGGTATCCGGGCATCTTCTCCACCATGGAACACTTAAGATGTACCACCTCGTCATGTGACAGAGGCAGGATATAATTCTCCGCACTGTTGTAACTCATCGCAAAGGTAAGAGCATGGTGATTGTTCTTACGGAAATAAGGATCAAGCTTCATATATTCACAGAAATCATGCATCCAGCCCATGTTCCACTTAAATGAGAAGCCCAGTCCGTCATGCTCCACGGGAGCCGTTATCTTAGGCCATGCCGTAGACTCTTCGGCTATAGTCATGATACCCGGGAATCCTCCGTGTATGACACTGTTAAGATGCTTGAAAAACTCGATCGCTTCGAGATTCTCGTTACCGCCGTATTTATTGGGAAGCCACTGACCGTCCTTACGTCCGTAATCAAGATAGAGCATAGAAGCAACTGCATCCACTCTCAATCCGTCGATATGGAATTCCTTGATCCAGAAAAGCGCATTGGCAATAAGGAAATTCTTGACCTCAGTCTTGCCGTAATTGAATATCTTGGTACCCCAGTCCGGATGTTCTCCGAGCCTTGTATCCGGATGCTCATACAGACATGTTCCGTCAAATTCTGCAAGTCCGTGAGCGTCCTTGGGGAAATGAGCCGGTACCCAGTCAAGGATAACTCCTATACCGTTCTTGTGGAAGAGATTGACCATATAGGCAAAGTCTTCCGGAGACCCGTATCTTGAAGTGGGCGCATAGTAACCGGTTACCTGATATCCCCAGGAACCGTCAAAGGGAAACTCTGCTATACCCATCAGTTCCACGTGGGTATACTTCATTTCACTTAAATATTCAACCATTCTGTCGGCGAATTCACGGTAGTTGTAGAAACCGTCATCGCCTGTAGGATGCTTCATCCAGGAACCGATATGACATTCATAAATGGCAATGGGCTCCTTGTTCATATCCTTGGTCTCTCTGGCCTTCATCCAGGCAGAATCAGTCCACTTGATGGATGTGATATCCACGATCTTAGATGCAGTGCCGGGTCTTACCTCCGCACTGTTGGCATACGGATCAGCCTTATAAAGCTTCCTTCCGTCCGGAGTTGTTATGAGGAACTTATACAGTTCTCCTGCCTTGATACCGGGGAAAAAGCCCGCATAAATACCACCGGGTCCGAGACGTCTGAGTTCATGGGAATCTTCACTCCAGTTATTGAATGTGCCTATAACATTGACTTTGGCTGCGTTCGGTGCCCATACTCCAAAGAATACTCCCTCTTTACCATCCTCACAGGACGGATGTGCCCCTAGCTTCTTGTATATATCATAGTGCGATCCCTGTGCAAATACGTACTCATCCGCTTCTGATATAAATACCTTTTCTCTCTTTTTGCCAGCCAATTTTCTGCCTCCTGATACTATTTTGTGTTTATGCTATAAAATCCCGCTCTTTTAAAATGATCATATCTTCTTCGTCATATCTCTTACCCAGGAGTATCTCGGTAAAATGCTTGGGTGAGAACTTCGTGGCATGCTCTATGGCTTCATCCACAAGATCCCTGACATCCGATACGGTAACGATATGATCCGATGTCTGCATCTCATCTATCCTGGTATGCAATGCTAAGATCCCCATATCATCTATGGTAAACTCATTGCGTTCCGCATACTTCTTACCATATGCGACCAGGGCATCATCACTTAACTCTTCTATCTCTACATGAACGCCGAACATCTGCTTCATGGCTTCGTTACGGCTAAGCAGCTTGTTAATGGCCTTACGTGAATCCTGTAAAACAACCAGGATCCCGAGATTTTCCTGATCAAGTGCCTTGTAGAGCCTGTCCGCGGTCTCGTCGTTCATATCTCCGGCTTTTTCGACGATCAGTCCACCGCCTTTGAGTTTCTCTATGAGAGCATCCATATCTTTTTCATTAAGAGCAGTACCGGATACTTTACCTATTTTACCAGAGAAATTGCTATCCGTCATCTTGGCATATTGGACAACGTTCTTGGCAAGGTCGACCGATTCTTCTCCTGTCTGTCCTGTTACACATACATTGCCCACATATGAAGCCAGGCTTATCGAATCCAGAGCCTTGAGCAGGTCCTTTTTACCCTTCTTGGTCTGAACGAAATTGCCGAACAATGCGTTCTCTTCTTCAGTCATTGTTCTGGTACTGTCATCCGACTCGCTCTCATCTGAAGCCTCTGCCTCTGCAGCTGCTATATGCTCTGCTTCAATTGCAGCTTCTTCAGGATCTGTTTCTTCTGTTTCTTCTTCGGCATCTGTTTCTGAAGTATCTTCATCCGCTTCAGATTCTGAAGCCTCGGACTCGTCCTCTTTTACTTCCTCGGGTTCCTCATCCTTCTCATCAACGCTCTCTTCGTCTTCTTTGGTCTCTTCTGCGATCTCCGGTTCTTCAGATCCGGCGTCTTTATTATCTTCCGCTTCTGTCTCTTCTACGAT